>Ga0265780_10000054_pt1 | contig 214549 bp, 238 predicted proteins | sample P1T30metagenome_FD_192432 | JGI IMG/M metagenome (GOLD analysis project Ga0265780, IMG submission 192432) | Plant litter microbial communities from East Loma Ridge, Irvine, California - P1 T30 | ecosystem: Environmental > Terrestrial > Plant litter > Unclassified | place: USA: California...
CACCCCTGTTGGCGGCGATGTTCTTTGCCTTTGCGATAGCCTCGGCGATACTCACTGCGCCGCTCGGCGGAGGCTGGTTTCCGCGAAGGTCGAGGCTGCCGCTGCTAGTGGGCTGTGGAAGGTATGCACCAGGCGGGGGTGCGCTCGGGGCTTGCGCTGGGATTGCGCCTGGATAGGCGGCGGGTGGGGGTTGGCTCGGCGGCGCCTGTTGCGGAGTCGGAGTAGCAGCCTGGTTTTGCTGAGCTAGAGTGACATGTTAGTCGCGTGGACTCGAGGACAAGGTAGGCGATGCGCGCAAGTGCTTACCCAGGGCTGCGAGAATGGAGGAAATGTCTGGCTGAGCCATGTTGGACAGGAAGTGTCGCGGGGTGTTCCAGTGAAATGAATCGTTTGCGCGTAGCCAGTGCGGATGTCGGTATGGTAAAATCGAGAGTGCGCGCGCGGGTGTTGGTGAACAAAGAGGAGGAGGAGGAGGAGGAGATTGGTGGATCGTCGCAAAGGGAACAAGGGAAGGCGCGCGCCTTTTCTGCAGATGCCAACGACGACCGTGCACGAGACCCGATTAGCTTTCATCTCACGTGGCAATCAACACTTCAATTACACTTCATTCATACACATGTCAGCTTCACTCTCTTGCCATTATTAAAGTGCCATCTCGTGCACTGAATTTCTGACCATTTATTCCGCCAAAGAAGTGCTTTGACTTCAGAGCAGACACAAGAAAACACACTTCATCGAGTCACTTCCTTGACTTCAACTCGCGTACATCAAGTAAACGAAAGGCGAAACATAGCAAGTCAAACAGTAAAAAGACTCCAAAACTATGCCACCAACAAACCTGCTCCTTGGTCTTTCCGGTCCCTCTTCCAGCGGCAAGACCACAATTGCCCGGCTCCTTCGCGATATTCTGCCCAAAAACGTCTTCATCCTGCACGAAGACGACTTCTACAAAACCGACGCCGAAATTCCCCTAAACACCACTCACAACTTAGCAGACTGGGACTGCCTGGAATCGATAAACCTGCCCGCCCTCAGCGCCGCTCTCACTCACATCAAAGCCCATGGCTCGCCACCACCAGACCTTCAGAGCAAAGAAGACCTAAATTCGGTCGGCGAAGTGGGCGTCAATCCCGGAGTCCTGGAAGGTCTCAAACGACAGGCAGAGGGGTTAAAGTTGCAAGGAGATGTGAGAGTGGCGATTGTAGATGGGTTTTTGCTTTACTCAAAGGAGATGCAGGAAGTCAGGGATGCTTTCGATGTCAAGTTGTTCTTGAGGACGGATTATGAGACTGCGAAGAAGAGGCGCGAGGCGAGAAGTGGGTATGTTACGCTGGAAGGCTTTTGGGCCGATCCGCCGGGGTATGTTGACAAGATCGTTTGGCCAAATTATGTCAAGGATCACAAATATCTGTTCCGGGATGGGGATGTGGAAGGCGAGGTTGATGACCAGGTTGTTGGAAGTTTGGGGATAGACGTTATGCCAGCATATACGCAGGGTGATTTAACTGCTAGCTTGGAGTGGGCTTACGGGAAGCTAGAAGGGGCACTGCTAGAGCTCAGCAAGTAATGCATACGCACGACACGGTCAGGCCTCCCGTTCTACGAAGCGACCAACATCGCAGCATCAGCAACCGCGACCCTCGCGACCTTCTTCACTACGCCCTTCCAATCCGCCTCTCGGAAAGGCTTGCCAATTTCAAGGCCCTCCCGAACCTCAATCGACAGAGTCTCGTAACCCTTGCGAATGATGATTGCTACTTCGGCCGGGCTAAGGTTCGTGCTCTTTCCCTTGTGATGCTCAACAATCATGTCGCGATAATGCGACGAAACGCCAATCAAAGTGTTGATCGAGGTGTGATCGTCCGGTTTCGCCAAGTTGTAAGCCGAGCGCAAAATAGTCAGAGCTTCTCCAGATTCCACGAGCTTGTAGAATAAGTCGTCATAAGACGCCGAGTCGGGAAGGAAGGATTCGCCTGTGTTTAGGGCTAGGGTGAGTAGATCCACCAGTTTCTGCACTACTTCCTGGACGCCATGCAGTTTGTTGAGTTCGTCCGCGTAGGTGGTAAGGAAACGGACGAATGAAAGCAGAGAGCGCCAGAGCTCGCTCCAGTGGTACTGCAGCTTCGTCCTGGTCTTCGCTAGGTGGCTGAGGATGCGCGAGAGGACGACGATGCTTTGCCTGTAAAAGACCGTGTCGAGTCGTTTGCGCAGATTGTGATTGACGCCGTCGACGAAGATATCGATCATTGTGGCAATGTAAGGACGCTCAGGCTTGCTCGGCATGGGTAAGTGGGGTGGCCGCTGTCGACTCAGACGCACGGGAGCGGCATTTTCGCAAAGCAGTTTCGCGGTCGTTGGATTCTCTACCAGAATCCAAAGGATGATAATGGTAAGCTGGGCGTAAAGCGAAGACCGCGAAGTTCTGTAGGCGTGGTGGGTGAGGTAGGAAGTATACGACAGAAACATGCTGAACGGTGGTGGGAGATCTGCATCGCTGCTTGGCTGTACGATGAGTTTCTGGCAAAAGAGTTTGTTCGATAATGCAAAGTCGTAGAGGGCAAGCAATGAGGAGGCCTGAGGCCCAGGTCTGTGAGTTGTGTCAGCATGCTCATGGTTGCAAACTCCATCGATACCACTCACTGCTCTGCAAACAACGTGCGCTGCTCTTCCTCGGTCAAAACTGGTGCAGCAGGTTTGGTTCTCGCCAGTGCACCTAAGCCCACATACGATAGCGTGCCGCCTATGCTCCAGACCGCAGGCGTGTCGTCCAAAATGGCGATGTAGCGTTCTTGCAGTAATTTGCACGTCCAACCGATGGATTCGACGACTTTCTGCATTGTACTCTCGTTCAAGTAGTCAGCCAATCTCGCACGATACTGGTTGTGCGTCTCGAACTTGTCGTAGTTGGCGAGTAAACCAATAAGGAGGAAGGGTTCTGACGCTCGAAGGGGATGATCCATGGTATGTATGTGCTGGGACACGGAATCAGTATGCAGTTCGAGGGTTGAAGGTATTGACGCCTCACAGTCATGAGTGCCGGAAACAAGTCTCGGTGGACAAAGTAGGACACGAGAGCGGTCTGGTATCCGCCTGCCACAACGGCAATGGCAGTCCTGATAGCTTTCTGCCTCGTGGAGACTAAGGTAAACAGGTCAACAGATGTATGCGATAATATCCGAATCCACCATACCATCTCGGCCATCCTTGATCGCATTTTCCAGGGTGGCTACCAAGTCCTGGAAAGCAGCGTCGACATTGTCTAGCCCAGAGAGGACCTCAATGATATCAGAACTCGGATTGGTGTATTTCTTAGTCAAGACAATGGAGAAGAACACTGTGAGAGTCTAAGTCATGAGTTGGTCCAAAGATAGAATGATTCGGTGTCACTGGCTCACATCGAGAGCGTTGTCGTCAGCCGGAGCAGTGGCCTGCTTCACGGCAGCAATGCCTTGCAAGAGCAGTTGGCGTGGTTGATGCTGATTTTTGGTCAATAACGAAATCGTCACAGCACACGATCAAACACGTACTGGCGCGTGGAGAAGGTAGTCCCCGCCTGTGTCGTCTAATATCTGTCGGAGACGTGAGATATCTGGTTTGAGCAAGAACAGCTCACGCCAGAAGCCTTCAGTGTGCTCAAGATCCTCGACATCCTGATCAAGACTGATTAGCTTCGGTCAATACATTCGTTGTCCGGCGAAGAAGATCCTACCCTGAACAGTTCCCTATAGAGTGTGACGATCTTTGGCTCGAAATAGTCTGGTCGACTTTGTTGGGTCAACGGCGATTGCAAGTCCATGCTGGAAGGTAAGGTAAGGAAAGGAGCGTGCGGAAATCAAGCCAAGGATTTGTTAACGAGTGGAAGTAAGACCATTGACAATGTTATTGCTAAAATATCCCTCTGTCGTTCAGATACAAAGGCGGTATACGTAGAATGTACGACTGGAGAGCTGCCTCTTGCGGGTGAAACATACGCGGCCGTCCTGTTTCAAATGCCCGGACCGACAACAACCGCCTGTGATTGGACGACTAGACGATCGGACGGATGATCGACCACCATTCCCGCATGACGTAGCTTGGGTGGATGAGGGGGGAGGGGTCAACCTAGGTATTCTTCAGACTCGGACGACTGTTGTTGACTTTCTCTACCACACCTTCGAACCCATCCCTCATTCACACCATGGCGGGAATGTTCAGCAAAGTGAAGGGCCAATTTGGGGCTTTTGGCGGCGCACGCGACGAGGCTGCCAACGAGGCTGCCAATGCGAAAAAGGCCGACGAAGAGGGCGAATCTCTAACCACAGTACTTCCAACCGACGAAGACCGCGCCGCTCTTACCTTACTTGTGTGCGACTGTACAGAAGTCATGCGCCAGAATGTAGTCGACATCTTCGACGCGGAGCACACTGGACATCAGTACGATACGGTGACGAACATGGAGCCGGTAACTGGAGATCAAGCGACCTTGAGCCCGGAAGCTGATCCCGCGACCGTCGACGCATCAGCCCAGGACAAGGCCATAAAAGAGCTGGCAAGAAGGGAGAAGGAAGTCAACAGCACTAAGATGCAAGAGCTGAAGAAAGCAGCGTTGACATACTTTGACGACTGGAGGGATCATGTCATCCTGCGCATCGGAGAGGTGGTCAACTCGAAGGAGACGGCGGAACAGCAAAAAAACAATTCGCAGCCCAAGACTGAGAGGCCACCTACTGTGGGCACCACGAAGTCTGCAGCCGAAACCGAGCAAGACAAGAATGTGCAGGAAGCACTAGCGAGGCTGTATCCTCCTGTCGACAACCCGCTCAAGAAGCTGTCACGAGGAAAGAGGGCTTTGGTTCTCAATTCAATGCTCCTGCTGCTTTTGAGTCTGGAACATTATCACGCCCACTCAAGGACTCTCTTGCTGCACCTTACGTCAAGTCTGGATCTACCTGCCAGTGTCCTCGCCGAGGACGAGAGCAAAGTCGCCCGCGGCCTATTGACAGCAGCCGAGAACATGCAAGCCGACGAGGAGACGAAGAAAAAGCAAGAAGAGGGATCAGACATGCGGAAATGGAAAGTTGGACTGGCTACCGTCGCTGGTGCAGCTCTGATCGGTGTGACTGGAGGTCTCGCCGCGCCGCTACTAGCAGCTGGTCTAGGATCTGTGATGGGAGGTCTGGGACTTGGAGCCACCGCTGGAGCTGCATACTTGGGAACACTTGCTGGAAGCTCCGTCATCGTCGGCGGTCTGTTCGGCGCCTACGGAGGAAGGATGACCGGCAAGATGATGGACCAATACGCACGCGAGATCGAAGACTTTGCGTTCATCCCGATCAACAGCTACCACAAGCCCCGAAAGATCGAGAAAGAGTACCGCAGGCTCCGTGTGGCAATTGGCATCAGTGGATGGCTAACAGACAAAGATGATGTCGTTGAGCCTTGGAAAGTCATTGGCATTGGCATGGAAAGCTTCGCCCTCCGTTTCGAACTGGAAGCTCTGATGAACATCGGCAACTCCCTGACCTCAATGATCAAATCTGCCGCTTGGGGCTACGCCAGGAGTGAAATCATCAAGCGAACCGTCTTTGCCAGTCTAGCAGCTGGACTCTGGCCGCTCGCTCTGCTGAAAGTAGGAAGGGTAATCGACAACCCATGGAGTGTTGCCAGTGCCCGTGCTTCAAAAGCCGGCGAAGTCCTTGCGGACGCTCTCATGAACAAGGCACAAGGCGAACGACCTGTCACTCTGATCGGTTACAGCCTGGGAGCGAGAGTGATCTACACCTGTTTACAAAAGCTCGCCGAACGCAAAGCCTTTGGACTGGTCGAGTCGGTTGTCCTCATCGGTGCTCCTGCGCCTTCGACCAGCGCCGAATGGCGAGCAATGCGCACTGTTGCTTCTGGGCGGGTAGTGAACGTTTATAGCACGAACGACTACATCCTCGCCTTTTTGTACCGGAGCAGCAGCATTCAATACGGAGTGGCCGGTTTGCAAGCTATCGCCGGTGTCAAGGGAGTGGAGAATGTAGACCTCTCCGACCTCGTGTCGGGCCACACTAGCTACCGATTCCTTACTGGAACTGTCCTGCAGAGGATTGGATTCGACGAGATTGATCAGGAGGTCCTGGAGAAGGAGGTACAAGCCCTCAAGGAGGAAGAGGCCAAGCAGGAGAAGGCAAGGCAAGAGTCGGAGAAGAAAGAAGAAACGCAGGATGCTTCACACGTTAAGTCCTCGGCGGAGACATCCCAGGGTAAAGACGTCTCGGATCAGCACGTCAACGAGTTGGAGAAGGAAATCAAGCAGAAGAACGAACAGTCCTACCTGGGATGGGCGGGCTCGAAAGTGACACAGGCAGGCAACACGGCCAAAGCACAATGGTCGTCCACGATCTCCAGCGTTGGTAGGAAACCTGGCAGCCCGGCTCCAGTATCTGGCGCCACTGCTGGCTCGCCTAATGCAGGACAAGACTCCTACAAGGACATCAAAGCGAGGAGCGACGCGAGGCAGGCTGCAGTGTATGAGGGCACATGAGATTGTACGATATCGATGGCTCTTGTGTGCTTCTTTCGAGGGTGCTTGTGTTATTGGTCAGGAAAGAAAGTCGATATGACGTGGAGTAATGCATAGGTCGATAGCCTGACGGAACAACAGCACGCGCCGACATATTGCGAACCTCAGCGATCGATAAGAATCCCTGCCTCAGTTCATGCTAAGCATGTCCGTCCCTACTATATATGGATATCAGCGATTATCACATACCGAAATCGTCCTCTTGCTAGCAAGGTACTAACAAGTCTAAGAAAACAAAGTATGGTATCTCGCCAGATAGAAGCTTCATACGCAGTCGTATCAGCAGCTCTAGGATGCTACAAACATGCCGGTCCCATTGATGCGCATCTGTTCAACGGAAAACTAGAAAGTACACGGAGGTGCGGTCTTGTCCTTCTCCCAGCGCGATTCAACACTCATCGTCGATTGCACGTCTCCATGAAGGGCTAAGGTGGAACAGCCACCACCCTCGTGAGCTGCTGAAAGTCATTACCGTATCAACATGAAATGTGCATCATTCAACAACCATTCCTCTTGACCGAACATGACGTGTTCCCGGCCGAGAGGAAAACAACACAGCACCCGGGCGTGTGTCGCAAGTCCGCGGAATTGGTATAATAACTAGTCGCGACACGAGACCAAGATACAGCTCGGCGAAAAGAAGTTTAAGATGTCCTGCACGACTCATGGTACTGTACCTGCCATTGTCGCGTGATCATGGTGGACTGGAGTAGTAGTGCTCTGCTGTATGTACTAGCAATAGTCGTAGGGCTCAGGGAGTCGATCTTTTCTAGGCGTTGCATCGCGTGCTGCCAGATAGAGATTGGGACGGGGGCTTCTCTCGGGATCCGGTTTGTCGCTACAACGAACTGACTTATTGATGGATCGTTGATTGCGGATGGCGCTTTTGATTTGATTTGATCTGGTATGTGTTTGCCAAAGAGACAATCTCTTACTGACAGTAGCATCTTTGCGATCTGCTAGCGTTGCTGTTACGTACTGTCGCTTACTGAAGTTCATCCTAGTGAGATAGCAGTATTTGGCGACGACTGTTCCACTGGTATAGAGTGTGTCTCCGTACATGAGAGTTGATACTACCACTATAATTTGTTACAAACGTTAGCATGAATTGAGGGAACATGAACCTTTTTCCCGAATTACAGGGTCAGTTATGATGCTGTCGCCAAGTACCTTTCTCTACCTTAACCTTTCCCTTACGTCGAAAGACTAGGTAGCGAGAAAATGTTGTCACGATGGAGAGTTTAAACCATGGGCACTTTGTCACGAATTGGCAGTGCAGGCGCACTTTTGCCTTTCCCTACGTGCCGACGCAACCTTCTGAGGCTCATGTTGTTGGTCTTGGAGCTTCTGGCAGTGGTAGTGGCGATGGCTTGATGATGAGCCGTACCGTACCGTGCCTGAACTAGCATGTGAGTGGTAGTGATTGCGATTGTGCCCCGTAGGGCGAGACATCCGGTGAAGGCCAAGAACCCAAGAACAGGTGGATAATAATGATAATCTCTTTGCTTTTGCTGGAAGCTTTCCACGTTAGCGAGTCGAGACACCCTCCAGGTAGTGATCGATAAAAGAGGATCGATTTTTGTGAAAGCGAAACACAAAGTATGCGTGAGCATATGTGTATGTAAGCGTGTATATGTGCACGATTAGTAGTGACCATCACACATTTGCTGAGATGCGGTACAGTGACCATCGGCAAACGCGGATTCAATAAAGGCAGGGCAGAGAGCTTGGCTGGGGATATCGCACTAAGCCAGGAGATGAGGTGATGGCCAACGTATCGCTGCCCTCGGCGGTGGTGATGGAATTCTCTTGGCGATGATGGTGAGGAGGTTCATCGGGTTATTTTAGACTTTCCGACGGTCTGTACTTGGCTGACATCCGGTGTTTGTACAGTAGGGCGTAGTGCGTATATCAATCATTGCCATTGGCCGCGTAAACGATCGAGAGTTGCATGCTCCTTGAAGTGGGAGGGGGGAGGTTGGTGGATGGGTATTACCTTTGACTGCTGGGTCGGAGAGTGGCGGAACCAATGGTATGGAGATGGAAATTCACGAAGCGCTTGGAGGATGCTGACGCTGATCACTTAAGCTGCTTCCCGTCTCGGCACTATGCTATGATGGGACTCTGAAGGATTGATAGACGAACGCCTACCATGTTTGGTGCAGCCGTCTGCCGGTAAAGCTGTCGCGCCCTATGTACTGCGATTACAGTGCACAGTACATCTATCTACCACGGAAATATTGAGGCTACGCTTTCATGCGTTCAAGATTGATGATTACGAAGATTAATTGTTGAATTGATAACGCGTGACAAACATGTCCGGCACTCGGGCGTTTAACGTCTTGGCTCATCTGGGCGTGGGCGTGCTTCGGAAATACCATAAGGCGAAATATCGAGGCCAATGACTTGTCGAGACAGGCAAAGAAATACACGCGATGATGTACAAAGGAAAGACCAGGCCACGGGGGGAGAAGACCGGAGTGGTACAACGTAGATCAAGGCGATTGGTGATACTGCCTCTTCAGAGGTCAGGTCTTAGGTACCTACTGTACGTGTAGGTACATGGCGACCTTACGCGCCCTGCAGCAGGCTTTGCCAACACCCTTGGCCCAGTGGCCCAGGCCTGAAAGTTGTTGTCGCGGACAAGCCGCTATCGGATGCGATACATCATACAGCTGCTCAGGTTTCTTGTCTTGTGGGAACAGTGCATCACTGCCGACATAGGTCTGATGCCGTTTAACCGTGCTGGGCTCTCCCGGGATGCTGTGGTCAAGCGCAGGGCTGGCATGGCAGAGAGTGGTAAGAGTGAAAAAGTGAGGCATCGATGCGCCGCGCCATTGGCAACGGCATGATATGTTTCAGGCAATCGGGCTTTACGCCGGGCCAAGTATGTGTAAGAGCAGAATAGCAGACGCGGCAGTCACAGAGTCACAGCCTACGATGCCGAGAAGTGGCAGCTCAGCTATCCAAGGTAACGCCATGAAGTGTTACTACTGTTGCGTGTCAAGTCATGTCGTGTTTGGCTAACTACAGTACCTATCTTGACTTTGTTTGTGGCGGCGGCGGTGGAGGAGGAGAGTTTAGAAAGGGTCTTGTTGCTTGAGTGTCATGTCGTTTGAGGTGCGGAGTTCGTGGAGGCTATGTCAAAGGTTACAGTACCTCTAGACGGCTCGGACGGGAGCAGCATGGAAGCATGTACCCAGGTACCTCTGGCGGAAGCAAGCAAGTGAGGTAGTTTCTGTAGATATGATGCCCACTCTTACTGTATGTAGGGCTCGGCTGGGGCGGATCGCTGCTGATTGGAAGGAACGGGCATCCTGAAGCATACAGTATACACCTCACTTGGGTATACACGTAGAACTGCAATTAATTCATCAATCAACCAAGCAATACAATACAACCAAATCCATTCAACCACCGAAACACCACCCAATTGAACTCGCCTTCCACGAAAACCTCCCCATCCGGTGCTACAAGAATGCGCGCAGTTCCTTGGCCTCTTTGTCAATTGGAACCGTGCTTGAGTCTTGGCCTTGGCTCTCCTCTTGGCGACATTGGCGAAGAGTATGCTGTTGGAGTCCAAGGACTGGGCGGAGGCAGAGGCAGAGGGAGGGCGGCCATGGCACCCACCTGACACCCAAAACGATACAGTCATATGTAGAGCGCCGTCGAGCCTCTTCTCCCTCCGCCCACCGCACCTCCACCGCTCCGCTGACTGAGTCCTGCTTCGAAACCCGAACCCGACCACGCCGACCTCTCTTGCGACCGACTGCCTGCCCGCTGCCACCAACCAACCAGCTCATGCCTATTGTCCTGCCGACGACGACTGCACGGCTGGCTCTGCCTACATGATGCCTTCTGAAATGGCGGCCTGCAACGCGCCTCACCACGAGTACTCGCAACCCGTCTTTGTCGAGGACCCCTTCGCCAGCCCGGCTTCACAAGCCATCGACAACCCCAGATATCCCGAGGCTTGCGCTCACCTCCCGCCAAACACGTCCAACGGATCTACATATACCGGCGGACCATTGTCGAGCACTGAGCAACCCAATACCACAACAGCAACAAGCCACAAGAGTGCTTCCATGTCCTCTGCCGGCACCACAATGTCGTCCTTCGATCTGGAAAAGGGCATGGCCAAGGAACAAGACAAACAAAACCGAAGAAGCAAACGAGATAGCGCCCGCGATCCTGAGAAGGCTTTCTACAGTGCTCAAACACCACCACGGTCAACTCGCTCTCCGCGTCACTCTCATCGGCCGTCGAGAGACGACAACGCAGCCAGTGTGATTTACTCCGACGCCGAATCAGAGATCGACGAAGGGCTCGCAGTCCAAGAAGCGAAAGCTATCAAAATCCTCTTCTTTCTATCTGGACCCGTGATTGCGCTGTCATTCCTCAACCTCATCTGGACACTCATTTCTCTCGTCATCACGACACTTTCACAACCCGTGCGATTGTGCGCAAGACGAATCACCTTCGGTCAACAACTCGCCTCACTCCTTGGACCCGCCCTCAACCTCCAACTCAAATCGATTTACACGCCACTCCCACCTTACGCAAACGAGGACGGCGTCTTCCACCCTGGCATGCTCGTCTTTGTCCACTTAGTGAGCCCGATTCTCAGCATCGGCGTCGCAATCGCCGCTTGGGTCGTGGCGGCCTACTGGCTCATGGCCGGCATGGTCGGCGACCCCGCCGGCATGGACAAGCGCGATGACGGCAGAGAAACCGTTCTCGGCCTGCGGAGATGGTGGGAGAACCTGATGCTCAAGGGCATCAACCTCAACTGAACGACACGATTCAACATTTGCTGCTGTGAAAATACTCAAGTCCTGGAAACTCAACTCTGAATTTGCGAAGGCGTTAATTCCAATGGCTGCGTGGGGAGTGAATGCGGCTGACGATACCATGGGAAATTCTCTCCTTGTCTTTTTTTGTCCCCTCTCTTGGAGACATGTTTACGTGATCAAGATACCACTTCTGTGCCCGACGTTGCGGGCAAAATTTTGCGGATCTGAAGTTTTTGGGTGCCTGGCGACTGGCTAGGCTTGCTTTTCGTTTTTATTTGGTCTTGCTTTCGATCATTAGCGACGGTGTTGGCGGCGTTTGCAACCTTTTTATCCCATGAAGGGGATTCAGTTCTACTAGGTCAGAAGAAGAAGACGAAGATAATTACCTAGGCTCTCTCCTTGCCGTATGTCCATCCCACGGCGGAGAATTATTACAACCCCATTTCCACTCATTACCGTTACCAAGACATGCCTGTGCTTGCTCACCAGATTTTCTGCGATCAAGGGACTTGAGGTTTTGACCCTGCGATAATTGCTTTCTCGTAAATTTGGTTGCTTCAAGCCACCGAAAACGCCGCCACCAGACTTTTGCTCGTTTCAGCTTCCTTTGACTTTCCGATGACTTTTGACTCGTTGTGAACGGCTTCTTTCCTGGGTTGTTAGTCACACGTATCTAGCTACTGCTCTCGCTCTTCAAGTGAAGGCGACGTTCTTCGGCTCGAGTACCTCACTTCACTACCTGGACCATGTGGTCGAATGACAACTCCATTGGTCTGTTTACTCGCGTCACTGATCCCGTCATTCTTACGTTTCAAACTACACTCGATGAGAGGACAATGCCGTTGATATTACTTCGATTAACAGCGTGGTCCGTTGGTTTTGCGTTTGATGATTTACAAGAGAATCGTAGAACGTCACGGGTAGGTATTCGTACCCAAAGTGACCTAATCTGACTCCAAGGCATCCGAATTTTCCCCTCCTAGAACCCGGGTATCCTGACAGTGATAAGAGAAAATAGAAGCATGAATCGTAAAAAGTGAAACCTCGACGGGCTCGAAAGCTTCAGTCGGTAGTCGGAAATGTGCAAATTGCAGACGCTTCTACAAGAACCACATAGTGTATGCGACACCGGCGACGACAGGCCAGAAACCGGTCGCCTCGATCAGCTTCTGTTGGAAGCCGCCAGCAGAGCTCTGAGCACTGGCCTCCTCCTCGAGGGTGCCGTTGATGAACAGCGTGTTGTTACGGACAGAGGAGACCTCTTTGTTGTTCGCGAATTCGTTCAAGGTAGTCTTGTTCTCAAACAAATCGTCGCTGCAGCCGCACTGGGCGTCCTGGGCGCAAATACACTCGACGGGGCGCGTCTCGTTCATGTTGCTGGTCTCGTTGTAATAGGTCTCGCGCTGGTCGCCGCGGCCGTCGTCGTTGTTGTGGTGGTACAGGTATGCGCCTCCCAAGTAAAGGCCAGGGAAGAGGACAAGAGCGCCAACTCCTGCGCCCAAGAAGAGAGGCGAGGGTCCGCGCCAGCCAGCAGGCGTGCTGCCTGCGCGGTAGGGAGTGGATGCGCCGCCTGCGTAGCGAGAGCCGCCGCCAAAGGTGCGCGGTGAGCTTACGACGCCGGTGCCACCTCTGCTGGAACCGGAGCTTGATGAGGAAGAAGAAGAGCTGCTGCCACTTCTAGATCCGCCGCTGGAGCCTCCTCCTCCGCCACGGCCTCCGCCGCCGCCTTTGCGCTTATAGAGCTCGGCGCCAGAGTCGACGACCGTGCTGAAGAAGGCGGGCACTGCTAGGGCCTGGATTGTGGTGATGAAGCCGAGCAGGTAGAGAAGTGTCTGTTGGAGTCTCATGATGACGTCGACGGGTCTTTTGCGACAGACGACAAGAGGGAGAAGAGAGAAAGTGGGTTGCGATTGGTATTATGCGGGGTGGCGTAAGCAAGTAGTCGGGTTATTAGAGTGCTTGCTTGTTGTTTGTGTTGATGTATGTGTGTATTACAGGCCTGAGGAAGCCAAGGCAGGTTAGATGGGTGTATAAGTAAGGAAGTCGACGTGGCGAAGCTGATGATAGAATGACAAAGGGGGGGGGTCTCTTGAAGGATGCTGCGCCATGTCTGCCAAAGTCTCATCATCATGTCAATCGAGCCTAGCTTCCTAACATCCTGACTTCAGCCGCGGAGAGGTAACATTACATCACCTGAAGATCGACCAACACGGCAAACTTGACATTTTGATCAACTTTCATTCGTCCATCGTGCAAAAGACAGCGATGGCCAGCGCGAAGGATTTCTTTGCCACATGCATGATTTGCGGGCTGTGATGGATCATGTGACGTTTGTGATGTCACTTCGGATCGAGTGAGCCTTGAATGCTTGGCCTACCACTTGAACGTTCACTGTGATTCACCATCAAACGGCTGGATATCGGCATGCGCAGTCCATGATTCGCGTGTACGCTTGGTAGCAATTATGAGAGGCTTTGAAAGGTAAGAAGTGAAACTTCTTATTGACTAATTGTCTGATTGGTCGATGACATACAGTATAGGCGCCTCTTAAACCTAAACAACCTCACTCCAGCAAAGCCACAAAACAGGGTGCTCTGGTCACCAATCCCAGCAGCGATCTTTGAATGTTCAATTGCCGACACTCCCTTTTCGGAAAACCACTGCTCAGCCCTGCGATCCAAGGCTGAGCAAACATCAAGTGGAGACTCCAACGGTATAGTCACAGTGATCCCTCATCCCTCCGCACTCTTCCACCATCAACCCGGCCGTTCTTCAATTACCACACTTCATCCATGTCGAGTTCCGCATCTCCGTTCCACCGCAGCCATGTTCGCCGCATCCGGTCTTGTTGATTCCACCCCACCAGGATCAATTATATCCTTCTTCCATCGCAGTCTTATCGCGCGTCAAGCCGGTGGATGTATCGTATATCATGTGACGGCAGCTTGCGCAGGTGGCCTCAGCGGGTCCGCCGTATGGGCAGGTGAATTGTACGAGGCGTTTGATGATGCCACATTGTGTGCAGCTCTTATCCCATCGAGGTATCGTTCTCGGCGGCGGTGGAGGTGATGCGGGTTTTTTGGGTGGAGAGGTCCTGATGGTCCTGGCGGTGGTATTTGTTTAGTTGGTGGATTGTTAAATGGTGGGCATCCTTGCGATGGCTTACCAGGTGGTGGTGGTCCCGGACCCATGGGATTCTAGCACAGTCGGAGGGTGGAGAGTGTCACTTGATGGAGGTAGCAGCAGGAGCCAGCGCTTTTACTAATGAGGCAAGGTGGGACACGCATGTTGTTTGCGTACACTAATTTTGCGCTGTTTGCTTGCTCAGTGTGGTCCAGAAGGGAGTCTGGCAAAAAGAAGTTGAACAAAGGATGAAGTACATGTAGTCGCAAGAAAAGGAAGTAAAGAATGCCATGCTTATAGCAATCGGCATTGATCAAAAGCAAAGACTGCAATATCACCATTCATTAGCAAATGCTGCTCTAAATCTGGTGTGGGTGAGTGAGGCCTTGAGTTTGAAGCGAACGAAGAGTGTGCATATATTGTTAGTTGCGCTTAGGACATCTGAACTTTGTGTTGAAAACGACCCCGGTAAATATTGCATAGGTACCGTTGTCTCATCGTAGCTATTCAGTCATAATATTGTTACAATGGAAGTCTGTCTCTCCACAACCAAAAGTTCGCAGTAAACATTCGCTTCATCAAAGTAGACCTTTCGCAATCTCCACCGCACGCTCGGCATCAACCTGTGAAGTCATCCACCCCTTCGCCTTAGCAACAACCATCTCCCACACATCTTTGCTCGCAGCGAGTTTTAACTCCAAGAAAGCCACAGCCAAAGCCGTAGCCATGACCTGTTCAGAAGTGAAAGCGTCAGCGTCAAAAGCAACCTCCTTGCCAATGATCTTGAACAATCCGTCATTCCAGTCCCACGCTCCAACAAACGTCTGCAGGCCGATGAGATCGTGAAGGGGGCTTCTATTGCCTGCCGGAGGTGGGGGGACGGGCATCGTAGCAGCGGGTGCGGATTGATCGTCGCCATCGAACAGTCCGAAGCCCATGTCGTCGTCGTCGGCGTCTTCCACGTCTGCCATGCCGTACTCGACAGTTGCGAGTTCGACCGCCGACTGCTTATCAAAATTGGCATCACTACCAAGTTTCCTCCGATGCCGTGTGCGGCGACTTGACACTCCAAGTTCTGCTGGCGAGGCGGTAGATCCAGTTGAGAAAAGCGCACCGGAGCCTCCCATTTGCATAGTCGGGCCGCTTCTCGCCATTGACTGCATCATCGTGCTCCCCGATGATATGGCCCTGGCTTGCCTGGCCAATGGTTGAAGCGGCATCGATCCACCGTAGGAGGTGTAACCACCACGACCAAAACTGACTCGCTTTTTCTTCTTGTCTTTCGCGGGGCCTTCTGCGCTGTCGTCGGTTTTGTTTTTGTTGTCGTCCACTGCGACGAAAGAAGTCCACTTCCCAGCGACCTGATAGAGCTCTCCGATCCGCACGGCCTCGCGCTCCACAAACTCCTCGAAGCGGGTTTTGTGTGAGTCCTTCAGCAGATCTCCGTCGACCTGTGCGGTTTGCAACCAGCCGCGGCCTTCTTCTAGGTCCTGGATGGCTTTCCTCGCGGCCAGCTGGTGGATTGTTGTCCCGCGTGATTCAGTGCTGTCGACGGCGATGGTAAGTTCCAGCGGACCTTGTGGTGAAGTGGCGCGGAAAGTGATGGAGGATATCTTTTTCTGCGGTGCATTTGAGCCCAGCAGGAGGTAGATCGTGGTACGGTTGAAAGGGAACAGAGAGGGGAGTGTGTTGGGCGCCTGGATGATTTTGGGTGTGGTGATGGCGGGGAGGCTTTCGACCTTGCCTGCTTTGATGGGACCGTCGAGATCTGCTGATGTGTCGTAGAGGGACATCACTTTATCGTCGGTCTTGTCGTCAACCCTTGCATTCACGGTGGCCTGCTCTGAGGACTGTGGAGAAGAGAGGTCGTCGACAGTGATACCGCAGTCGACCTTCTCGACAAGCTCAAAATCGTCATCACTTACTGTATTAGTCTTGTCTGCATCCTTGGTATAGTTGATCTCCATGGTCTGATCTTTCAAATGCGGGTACAATGCACCCTTGAGCATGCGAACAACTTTCCTGTCAGTCTCCTCTCCCTGTGTGACGAACTGAGCAAAGCCGTTACCAGCCCTCGCCACTCCCTCTACCAGAGTGTGAGAGACATGACTGCCAACACCGAGGGTGAAGAACCTCGCACCCGCATCGTGCTTCCCGACCTGTGAAGAAATGAGCTCGAAAAGTTGTTGCTCCCCCCAAATCTCACCATCGGTCAGGAGCATGATCTCGAGCGGCATGTCGCCCAATCTTTGCTCGAAAGCAGTTTTGACCGGCTGCAGAATGTCGGTTCCACCGTACCCAGCTTGAAAGGTGTCGACAAAAGCGATCGCAGCTTTGACATTTCTTTCGTTGTACGCTTGTGACTTGGGCCAAAGTGCTTTCAAGCCGCTGCCGAAGGCGATGATGTTGAAATGAACTCCGATGGGTAGGGACTTCAGGAAAATCCTCAGAGCCGAGACAAGGGCTGTGTTGTTGTCGCCTTGCATCGAGCCTGATTGGTCAGCGATGAAGACTATCTCCGGGTAGCTGGTTTCGAGATTGAATTTGGGGACGAAAGTGGCCATGATGGCGCGGCTGGGAAGGTCGAGGTGCTGTTCGAGGATGGCTTGGGGTTTGGAGATGTCATCGAATAGGAGCTGAAGTACAAAATCTCCTGCAAGCTCTGCCGTGCCGAGAGTTAGGGCAGCTGAGGCTTTCGATTGATCGAAAGCAGCCTGAGAATATTGAGAGGAAATAGCTCCCAACGATACAGCGATTGGGTGTGATGGCGACTGCACCTTTCTGATAGCGTTCTTGTTCATGTCTACGTCGACAACGATGCTGACGCCACCCCCATTGCCAGCGGTGGATTTGAGTAGCTCTCCAGGGTATTCGCCATACCGCGGCGCGATGCTGGTGGGAAGCATGTACCGAAGCCCATCGATAGCAGCATCGTGCTTGAGCTCGCCACAATACTCAATGGCGACGTGGACATCTGTCTTGGCTGGCAGGTTTCCCAACGTGACACCGAATACGCCAGCAGGAAGGGATTCGAGCAAACCAGCGGTCTCTCCTCTTTCGACAGCAGCGTCGTAGGTCTCCTTGGCTTTATCCTTCTGTTGGACAATGCCTTTGAGTGTTTTGTCGCCGTATGTGATGGTGTACTTGCCAACGCTGACGCCATCGTACAGCGGGAATGTGTAGCGCGCCTGGGCGACCGTGTTTTGGCTGGGATTATTGAACGTCTGACTGAGAGTTGTTGTGTAGCACACTGAGGTGATTGTGGTGTGAGATTCCAGTCTTACCTGGGGTAAGTAGTGGCGTGTGACCTGCCAGGAGCCTGGGACGGTGAAGTAAAGGCCACAGATTTCGCCAGTGAGATGGTTCGTCGAGGCTGCTCGGGACGGCTGCATCATGTGAGCCTTGTCGTAATTGATGCGGCGAACGTGTGGTGGTGTACGTCTTGCAGGTGATTTCCGCGTTGCAGTCTGTTGGAAGGAGTAGCTAGTGTAGATCAAACCCAGGTCAGATTCACAAGATGGATTGATGAGATGGCTATCAAGAAAAAGGTAAGAGCGTTAGCAGGGAAAGTTGAGTTACTTATACCATGTGTAGGTGAGTTGGTGATGCTGTTGCCTGCGGTGGCCTAAACAGTACAGCGTCGTTTGCTTCTCCGCAGTTGGCTTGCACGTTTCACAAAGACCGCTCCCGTTCCTTTGTGCCCTGCTCAGATGTGGCTTTGCGTTGCCTTCTTGCTGCACTTGCGATGAAAAGTTTGTGGGTTTCGTCAGTACTGTCATGGGTAGTCAGTTGCTTTGAGTACCCAAGGACTCACCATCCCTGCTAGCCAATCATCAGTCGACGAACGCTTTCTTTTCGACTTGGTCGGGGATCCGCCCCTTTTATTACCCCAGATATCACACATATAGGATACCTACCTATGTTTACACCGCTCTGATATGGCCTTAGTAGGCGGTATGTGATGCTGCACGTATTTACATCCTGGATGAAGATCTTGCTGGAAAAGGCCAGTGCAATCAGCCAGTCAGAACAGAAAATCCCAGCTAGGCATCCCAAGACAACACAAAAAGCCATCACGCGGCGCAGACGATGGGATATTTAACATCCAGCTCATTCCATCGCTTTGGCAGGGTCAAGTCACATCTGTTCGTTGTCAACCAATCCTTCGAAAGACCTACTAGCAGATCTCCGACCATGAAAGTCCCTTGGATACTTTTCCCTGCGCTGGCGTGTGCATATGGTCTCCAACATGACCACATCAAGCGACAGGAGACTCTCCCTCGTCTCCAAGACTTCGAATGCGACCCATCTCAGTCCGAAGGAGACTCATGTGCGACTACCGGATTTTCCGGAAAACAGATCTCCGGCATTTGTCGCAAGTACAACCTGAAATATGTGTATTGTTCGATACCTCGCGATGAATGTCGTGAGGAGTACGACGGCATGCCTTGCTGGAAGAAGAGCACCACCACATTCCCGAGTCCTTTTTCCAGGTGCCTGGATGATGATGATGAGGTATGTCCTTGCCACGTTCTGAGTATTCTGATTCGGGCTTTGTCTGACTAACAGTTTAGAAGGATGGAGAGGGCTTCAAGTGTTACGAGATTGACATTGACCAGGAGGAGGAGGAGGAAATCAGAGTTCGAGGTTGAAGGCGCAACGAGGCTCGCGTGCGATCTCATTTTTCTGAGCCGGTTTATCGCCTCTCGCAGGATAGAGTACATGAGGAGCAAATGGTCGAGTCTTGAAGTTGTCTGAGCATATGTCTCCTGTCAATTGGTCTGCAAATTGCAGCTCGATTCAATAGTCGTCCGCTTGATCGACATGATGAGGCCATTATTCACCCGTTGTCATGTGACTTGCTGTGTTGAGAAGCTGTTGGACGTCAATTAGTTGACCACTTGCCCTACAGAGCAATATCTGATGGTAGAGGTAGAAGCAGGGAGGGAGGGAGGAGAATGTAGGAGACTCCCGTCCGGAGGAACCTAGGAATATATGAAGCCACGTGACGATCAATGCGCGAGTCACGCCCTCTCCGCGTTTCCTAAGGGCCCTAAGGGTGCACCAAATAGTTGTTGCAGTAGGCACTGTACATCAAGTAAATATTGACCCCTCGCTGCACCACGGAAGCGCAAGCCGCCATTCTTTGCTTCCAGCAATGAGTGATCGAATCCCTACGACTCTGGACGACCGACAATGAACGCGGCCGACCTGATACCTGGCCAGGTAATCGAGCTCAACGATGGCCGAATTGCGACCGTACGCCATGTCGGCCCCGTACATTTTCAACCTGGCGAATGGGTGGGTATAGAATTAGAAGACTCTACGGGCAAGAATGATGGCTCGGTTCAAGGACAGCGGTACTTTGACTGCGAGCAGGGGTACGGCATGTTCTTGCGCGCTGCGGGTGTGAGACAAGTGCTGGATCAACCGGAACAACAACAACCAAAAGAACCGCAACCACAAGCGAAACCGAAACCCACTGGCGCAAATGGTGCCGCAGGAATCGGAAGGCCGCGACCGTCGAGTATACATGCTGGCGGAAATGGTCTGAGGAAGCAGGATGTCGCGCCGGGAAGGAGGGCGAGCGCGATCATGGAGACAGCAAGTCCTACTCCTGCAGCCAGGTCTGGTCTGAGTGGCTTGAGGAGTCCGGTTAAGAGCCCGACCAAGCAGCTTGGAAGTAATGGCATTACGAGTACGTCGACTTCGAGGACTAGCACGCCACCAACGGCCGCCGTGAGACGTACAGCAGGGACAACTGGGCCGGCCCCGACTACGAGGACGAGACCGAGCGTGGGTCCGCAAAGCACAGCGCCTTCTAAACGAACCTCTATGATGCCGCCGACCGCTGCTGCTGGAACTTCGAGAACGTCCCGACCGTCAGCAGTCGTACCGTCAAGCGCAAGAGCACCGGCTGCTCGCGCGCCTCCAGGGAGACCTGCTGCTGCTCGTCCTACTCCGTCTACAAGAACTGTGACAGGCCGACGCGACTCCGAAAAGCTATCGAATCACGCCGAGAACACTGGGTCACCACGAGCAGATCTTCTCTCGCCTCGAGAAAGTGATGTGTCTTCGGCAGTTAGCCAAGCAGAGACGGAACCGGAAGCTATACAAGACGACGATGAAGACGCTGTCAAACCCAACTTTGCACCGCCTCCACCACCGCCTATACCTCTTGACAATGCGCCGAAGACAACATCCTCGCGACGCACTTCTTCGCCGCCTGCTTCTCTGCACTCGCAACGTACGGTCCGAAGCTCCGCCCAGTCCGCGAGGCAGATCGAAGAGCTCGAAGCCAAGATCCGACAGCTGGAGAGAAAGAGGCAGGAGGATCGCGAGCTCAAGAAATCGTTGGACAAGGTGCAGGAAGACCGGGACAGGTATCAAGGTATCATCGAAAAACTACAAAAGAAATACCAGCCACAGCAGCAGGAAATTGCAGAGTTGAAGAAGCAGTTGACCGAAGCTGAGAGCAAGGGTCAGAGTACAGAAGAGCTGCAGGCGGAACATGAAAGCATTATGGAAATGGCACTCCTGGACAAGGAGATGGCTGAAGAGATGGCCGAAGGGCTGAAGGCCGAACTCGATGCCCTGAGAGCACACCAGGAGGAGCTGGAGCTGGAAGTCGAGGTCCTCAGGGAAGAGAACACTGAATTCAGCAAAGAGATGAGTCCAGAGGAGCGCACCAGCGCTGGCTGGCTGCAAATGGAGAAGGAAAACGACCGCCTGAGAGACGCTCTTCTTCGACTGCGCGACTTGACTCAAGACCGTGAGGGCGAGCTCAAAGAACAGGTCCAAGAGCTTCAAGCCCAAGTCAAAGAGTTCGAGGCGTTCCGTAAACAGTTCGACGATGCTAAGGAGAAGCTGTTGACAAGCGAAGCCACCGCGGATGATCTCCGCCAACAGCTTGAGGCAGCACTGGGAGCCGAGGAGATGATTGAGGAGCTTACTGAGCGCAACATGAGTATGCAGGAGAAGCTCGATGACCTTCGCGTCACAATTGAAGATCTCGAGAACCTCAGGGAACTCAATGACGAGCTCGAAATCAACCACATTGAAGTCGAGAAGCAGCTCTCAGATGAGATTGATTTCAAGGATAGCTTAATCTTCGACCGCGAAAGGACTGCAAAGCAGCAGCAAGAAGCACTCGATGACGCCGACTACACAATCAATCGATTCCGCGAGCTCGTCACTCAACTCCAGAGCGATCTGCAAGACATGCAAGCCTCGAAGCAAATCTCTGACACTGAAGCTGCCGATCTGTCGACCAAGTCCAGAGCTATGCTTGACCTGAACTTGAAGCTGCAAACGAGCGCTGCCAAGACACAAGTCAAAACAATCGACTTAGAGTTGCGCAAATTGGATGCGCAGGAAGCTTCAGAACATTTGGGTATCGTTCAGTTGTTCTTACCGGATGCGTTCCAGGCAGAACGTGACAGCGTTCTTGCGTTGTTACGCTTTAAGAGGATTGGCTTCAAGGCGAATCTCGTCCAGGGTTTCATCAGAGAACGCATCGCATCATTTGGCGCGAGGGGCCTAGACGAGAACGTATTCGCTGCATGCGATGTGATGGACAAACTCACATGGGTTTCAGCAATGGCCGACCGATTCGTCAACGCTGTCTGCACCTGCAGTGTAGAAGAATTTGCTAGCTACGAAGGAGCCCTGTATGAGCTAGAGCCTGTCGAGAGAGCCTTGAACAGCTATATCGACGCTCTCAGGCGAGATGATCTCAAAGAGAGGGACATGGCTGATGAGCTGCAGAGATCTGTTGCTGTCATGGATCATCTCGCCAGTCTTCACGTAAAAGATCACGATATCGCTGGTCATGCTGACACTCTACTCATGCGAACCCAGTGCTTGCAAGGCCAACTTGAAAGTACCGCTTCTGCTCTTGGTATCGCGAAGACTTTGGTGGATAACAAACTTCGCTTCTCGCGGGACGATAACAACAATGATGATGGTGACGATGATGATGATGACGACGAGAGTGAAGAAGACGACGAGGGCATTGCGGCTGCTAAGCAGATCATTGGCCGGATAGAGTCGCTGATCTCACAGGCACGGAGTGCTAAGGTCACGGCTGGCAAAACTCACCGCGCCTTGTCCGATCTCCAGGCTCGATCGCTAACCCTTGAACCGTCATGCACCGACTCATTCGAAGGCGCCGAGTCCCTTGCAACCCAGATCAGCGCTTTCAGCCGCCAGGTCGGAGATGCATTACAAATGTTGTTTGGGGAAGAAGGTCGCATGGAACCTTTCACTCCACATGAAGTATCCAGCACCATATCTCGCGCAGCTACGACTGCTTTCGCCCTGGCAACTCCCGAAGCAGGTCCCTTCACAACACTGGCCGAGTGCATGCGGAATCTTGCAGACGTTCTGACCGACGTATCTTCGCTCCCAACCGATTTGGATAACACGGTTGAGTTCGAGCGAGCACCAGCGCCATGGATGGCACGCGCAGATCAGCTCAAACTAACCAAGCTCACATCTATCGACACGGAAGCCGAGCTCTCACGGGCCCGCGAGACGCTGAAAGAACGCGAAGTCGAGCTCAAAGAACGGGATACCGAGCTCGAGGAGCAAAGCGTGCAAATCGAAATGCTTGAAGCCAAGATGCGCAACGCAAGCAAGCGATCTGCCGAAATTGCTAAGCTCGAACACGACATGCATGAGGCCAGAGACGCCGAGCAGAGAGCCAAAGCCGAGCTCGCCCAGGCCAGGAAAGAGGCAGAGTTGGCGATCGAGCGCGCCCGCACAGAGTCCTCTCGTCTTGCAACAGAGCAACGCGGCAAGCACGCATCTGGCCAGCCTCTGGATTCCAACGCCATGGGCAGTGGTACCCAACTCACTCTTGACCGACAAGAGCACCAGATCACATCTCTACGAGGAGCAGTCCGCTACCTGCACTCCGAGAACCAGCGCCTCAAAATCCCCTCACCGGGCTCTGTCGCTTCCTCGACTTCCTCGCTCAGCTGGCTGCACCAGCCTCTGATCCAGCCCAAGACCGAAAAGCGCAAGCGGCAAGAGGCGTTGCACAAAGAGGGCAAAGACGTTCTCGCCCGTCTCTTGCTCCTGGGCACGTCTGACTCTTCCCCGCGCGTCGTAGACTTGACTCTGCTGCCAGAGAACAAGCTAGCGTGGCGACCGGCGAAAGAAACCAGTCGGTGGAAGGTCGAGAGCAGGCGCGAAGAATGGGAGGCCTGGAGGGCTTGGAGGCGAGATGTTGTTCGCAAGGCTTCTGTCGCGGCTCCCAGGCGCGTGCTGCAGAAGTCTGCTAATGCTGCTGCTATTAAGAGCTTGCCGATCTCTGAGCCTAGAATCGTGCGGAGCGACGGCGAGGCGGAAGAGATGAGCGTCGCTTCGTCTGATGCTTGATGTACTGTAGATATAAGGCTACCGCTTCTCTGGTGTAATTGGAGCGCAGCGCGATAGAGCGGTGATAGATGAGGAGATACCCTTTGCTAAACTTGTTGCACGCCTGTATTCGCGCACTTTGAGAGACTTCCAATAGACAATTCTGTCAACGCTTCTCGGACGCTCCCAGCCTCATCAGATCATATCCAGTGCTCAAAACATCAAGACCCTGTGTCACTGTGAATGGAAACCTCCAAAGCGGTCTTACAATAGCCATGTGTCTTCTGAAGGCAATTGTTACGATCATGTAACCTGTGTGTATATATATTACTATCTCTACCTAGACAGAAGCCAATCTGAAATCGTTCATCGTCAACTCGTCCACACATAGATCGCTTGGTCCACCATCCCTCAGTGGCAGTAAGCCTGGTGCATAAGCAGACCCTTAGAGCCTGCCTCGAACGAAAGCTCAACATTAGGCGCGATGAAGTAAACCTGGCCCTCCCTGAGCTCCGTCTTGATACCGTTTGCAGTCATGGTAGCACTGCCCTTGGTCGCAAGCAAGATTCCATTGCCGCCGATTTTCTCGAGCGAGTCCTTCTCGTTGGCACCGAGAGTCATCTGCAGCATGTCGAACTCGCTCATGGGTGGGGCGAGAATCTCGGTCTTGCCGTTCTTGCTGCCCTTGTAGGGCTGAGGGCGAAGCATACACTGCTCTGGGCTGTTGGGGTCGAATGTCAGAGTTGAGACGAAAAGGTCTGCGGAAGCGCGCTCAGCTTTGGGGCAGAAGCCGGTGTTGAGCACGTTGTTGCTGCGAGCCATGCACTCGATGATGTCGCCAGACAGATACCTAATAGATTGGCATTAGTTAGCTCCTTAAATTGATTTCTGGCATCTGCGGCCCATCTTGGGGGATGAAATTTACGCGTGAATTCCATCTTCTGGAATGAAAATTGCCTCGCCGGGGTTGAGGGTGAGGAAGTTCATTGTGATGAGGGCGACGAGGACACCGGGGTCTTTCTTCTCGTATTGGGAAGCGAGGCGCGGTGCGAGCTTGGGGATGTAGCTGTCTGGGCCGAAGGAGGAGGGGGAGGTCGAAGTGATGGCTTCGTAGGTTGAGGCAAGAGAGTCGTCGTCTGCGGTGAGGATGTTACGGACAACCTCCTTGACGGTTTCTTTGGTGAAGTTGCTTTCGCCGCCTTCGGGGAGGAACTTCTTCATGCAGTCGAGTTTCATGAGGGAGGCGATTTGCTCGGTAGGCTTGAAGCCGCAGAATGCCTCGAACTTGGATAGTGCGAGGGCAATCTCAGGCTTGTGGTTCGGGTCCGTGAAGTCATCTGGGTTTTCCTTGTGGAGTTTGGCCGAGAGGTCCTTGTTGGGGTGGACTTGAAGGGGAAGTGCTTTGGCGATCGAGAGGACCTTGGGGAGGTAGGGGACCTTGGAGTGGCCGAATTTCTTGAGCATCTGTTCGCCGACGAGCTCGTTGGGGTACTTGTCGAGGACATCCTGGAGGTCCTCGCCAGTTTTGGCGATGTACGAGGGGAGGACGGGGTAGGTGCCCATCCACATCTCGGCGTAAGGCTTGTCTTCTTGCAGCTTGAAGTCTGACTTGGGGCCATCGTCGCCATAGCCAGGTTGTTGAGAACAGAGACGGGCAGAGAGGGATTCCTTCCCGATATTGCCCCAAGGGTACTGGTTGGTGCCGCACTTGAGTTCGTAGAATGGTTGGGCCATGTTGAAGAGCTCTGTGTAGGATGTGGCGGACTCGTTTTTGAGTGGTTCTGATGGTGGGGTGTGTGAAGTTGGTGAAAGGAGGAAGAAGGAAGATGATTGTACTTGTACCTGGGATCGATGAGACTGTCTTGCTTACAGATCGCCTCTTGGGAGGTGCGGTGATGCGAAGAGAGAGCGTCTGGGCATGTCACGACGATAATTGTGATGGAGGATGGACGTCATTGCAGAAAGCGAGTGGGCCGTTCTCCGGTCCTCGGATGCATGCCATGAGAAATGGTATGTTCGTCGAATATCAATGATGGCGCATGTTTGGCCCTGCGAACATTTACCGTCCGATGGTTTTGCCCTCCTAGACAATGTTGTCGTCGGAATATTGCTCTTGGTGTTGCTATCGAGTGGCGAATCGAGCGTTTTGTGGTTTGTTCAAGGCAGTGTCTCGGTGGTCTCGTGCATATCTTTGATGCCCACCAAACACGTGAAAATGTGCAGTAGGAACTGGATGAAGCACGGGATCCGACTGTCGATGGCAATACCTTCTACCAGCCGTTCCAGTTCGACGTTGATGTCGTGTTCCGCCGACCCTTTCATTATACCACTGGTGGTATGGCCGATGTGAGATGAGTTTAGGGTTCCACCCGCTTCACATGGCCCGTGCGTATCGATTGTAATTCTTTCGAGACGAACGCTTTTTCGCAGCCCCCACCTGGAATTGATGTGACAGAGCAGGGTCGAGAAATTATATTAAAACCAACAATTGCGCAGAGGAAGACTCACCACTCTGGCTTCCCTCAATATCCCTTATCGCTTCAAAGCAGGCGGCAAGATGGGTGCACCCGAGCAGCACCACCACCGCTCCACCACAAAGTCGGCCAACAAGCCCTTCAAGACCCGTCACGCATCCAAGTCGGCGATCAAGGAACGCACCAAGGGCAAGGTCGACTCCCTCGAGACTGGCTCCCGAAAGACACCTCACCAGCAGGTCATGTCCAAATTGGTGCGCCGCAACCAGAACAAGCAGAAGCGCGTCACACACTCTGCCAAGCTCGCTGCAGAGGGCAGCGCGTTTTCTGGAAGAGATGGAGCACCAAGAATTGTCGCGATCGTCCCGCTCTGCGAGGACGTCAACGGCAAGACTGTTGCAACTGAACTGAACAAGAGTGTCGAACTCGAGGCCGAAGCGCCCGAACATGGCGCCTGGAGGCTCGAGATTCCAAGATTCAAGCAAAAAGTTCAATACCTCACTCCTGGAAGAGACCTGCTAGAGTGCCTCGATGCTTGCCGAGTCGCCGACTTCGTCCTCTTCGTTCTCAGTGCTGAAGAGGAGGTTGACGAGCTTGGAGAGCACATGCTTCGCTGCATCGAGTCGCAAGGTGTCAGCACAGTCTTGACCGGAGTCCACAACCTGAACAAAGTCGAGCCCGCCAAGAAGCGACCGGATGTCTTGAAAAGTTTGAAGAGCTACATCACCCACTTTTTCGCATCACTGGAGAAGGTGCACGATCTGAGCAGCAGACAAGACAGCAGCAATGTTATGCGCAGTCTGTGCACAACCATGCCAAAGGGAATCAGGTGGAGGCAGGACAGAAGCTGGATTGTACCTGAGGAGGTCAAGTGGGAGGATCAGCAGTGCTACATTTCTGGTGTGGTCAGAGGCAAGGGTTTGAAGGCGGACAGGTTAATTCAGGTGGGAGACTGGGGTGACTTCCAGATCGAGAAGATCACCGCTGCACCCCTCGAGGTCAAGAAGAAGCAACATACAAAGACGAGCGAAATGGCTGTGGATGCGCCCGAGGGCGAACAAGTGCTGGACTCGCCGACCGAAGACCAGGACGATCTTGCCGAACTTGCTCCGGAGGACACCATGATGGACGATGACGGTATGACCATGGGCGCCGCTTCTATCGCACCTTCGGAGAGAAAACACGTCCTTTTGGACGACCACCGCTACTTCGACGAAGATGAGCACCCCAGAGATTCCATTGCGAAGCCCAAGCGTCTGCCGAGAGGTACAAGTAAATACCAGGCAGCCTGGTTCTTGGGCGACGTCTCGGACTCTGGCTCGGATCTGGAATCTGTAGCAGACGACGATGATGAGGATATGGACTTTGGTGAGGCTCCTGCTGCTGGTCCGGCAGACGGCCACTTTGACGATGCCATGCGCGAGCCCACCGAGGCCGCACCCTCAGAGTACCCTCAAAGCGAGATGTTCATCGACCGAGCGATCGAAGAGGAAACAGACCAGCTTGAGCAATACCGCAAACAACGACGTGACGAAGCCGAAGATGATCTCGAGTTCCCCGACGAGATTGAGCTGCTGCCCAACGTTTCTGCAAAGGAGAGGCTGGCCCGCTACCGCGGCTTGAAGAGCTTGCGAACAAGCCACTGGGAGACTGACGAGGACAAGCCATACGAGCCCGAGGAGTGGTCAAGACTACTCGAAGTCGCAGACTACAAGTCGACCAAGAACCGCATTCTGAAGGAAAGCCTTGAGGGTGGCGTGAAGGCCGGTACTCGTGTCTGCATCCAGTTGCGCATCACATCCGAGCAAGCAGTTGAGCTGCAAAGCCTCCCCGAGCCCACAGCCATCTTCTCCCTCCTCCGTCACGAGCACAAACGGACGAATGTCAACACCTCCATCACATTGTCCTCCGACTACGATGCACCGGTCAAGAGCAAGACGCAAATGGTCCTCCAATGCGGCCCTCGTCGCATGGTGGTGAACCCCCTGTTCAGTCAAGCGGGTAACACGCCCAACAATGTGCACAAGTTCGACCGCTACATCCACCCAGGACAGACTGCAGTCGCGTCGTTCATTGGTCCTATTGGCTGGGGTCACATTCCCTGCCTCTACTTCCTCCCAACTGTCACCGGCTCGACTGGCAACGATGAGATTTCCGATCTCACCAATGCAATGCAGAAGCCGACTCTCAAGCTGGTCGCAACTGGTACTCTGCTCGCGCCTTCGACATCTCGCATTGTCGCAAAGCGTGTGATCCTGACCGGTCACCCGTACAAGATCAACAAGAAGGTCGTCACCATCCGTTACATGTTCTTCAACAACGAGGATGTCGAGTACTTCAAAGCCATCCAATTGTGGACCCGCCGCGGCAGACAGGGATGGATCAAGGAAACTCTTGGTACACACGGTTACTTCAAGGCGACCTTCGACGGCAAGATCAACCCGATGGACGCCGTGGCACTCAGCTTATACAAGCGTGTTTGGCCCCGCCCCGCGAGGTCTTTCGTGCCTGGTATGGAGTTGGAGGCCGCGGTCGTCGAGGGCGACGAGGAGGAAGAGGATGTTCCAGAACTCCTCGAAGGCAGGATGGAGGAGTAAAATGCTTGCTGCACTGCGCGCATCTTACATGACTATTAGCATCACGATACAGCATCATGAAATGAACACTTTTCTTTGGGTCACACGTCCGAGCGATGGTTGGTCTTACATGCTCGTAGTCGTCGTTTGCATCCTTCAGCATGATAATATCTGGACGTTTTGAACTAATGTTCCTGGGTGGTGGCTCCAAGCTCGTAGGATCGGTTTAGCTGAGAACCTATTCCCAATGCTCTGTAATTGATTTCTAATCGACGACATGCCAGCCGCCTAGCCATACAGTACCTTGCGCATACTCTAGAGGATCTACGAACGTAGATCGATGAGTGTCACTCTGAATCCACATCGGACTATACTGTTGATGTTCAGCTGGTCTTGATGAAGCTGTCGTTGCTTGCAATTGAATGTCAATATCGGTTTGAATATCCCAACGCCGTCGATATTGTCAAAAATGCTTGTCAGTTCTTATGTTCTGCTGATTGCACTCGAGCATCTAGCTCATCGTTCTTCGATTAGAAGGAATGGTCTTTAGTTCGAAGAAGGTCGTTTTTGTGGCGAGACTGGGTTTGATGATGGCGCCGGGGAAATGCGGAAATCGATGGAATTTGACTTGTCCCGCTTCAGAATAACTTAAAGCAAGTCGTAGACAACCACCTACACATTACCTGTTCCTCACCTCACGGAAACCCCCAAACAAGAGCAAAAAACTACTACTACCTCTCACCTACAAGAAGAACAACAACAACAACAACAACACAATGCAACCCATCGCCAGATCCGTCCGCGCCGTGCGCCCAGGCTTCTTCCGCCGCCCATTCTCCACCACTCGCGCCACTCAAGCCGCTTGGGCACCACAGCCAGGCCCGCCACGCCTCCCCAAAGAAGAGCAAGAGATCTTTGAAAAGCTCCAAGAACAATCCACAGGAGCCTTCAGCACTCCTCGATCGAGCACCTCTCCCACAGACCCAGCGCCGCCCACTCACAACCCCGTCGCGGACTCCAACGGCAATGTCACAGAACCCTCGCGGTCAGACTCGACGGGCGATATGCTTGCGCAGCTGAAGGAGAAGGCGAGAGTTGCTGCCAACGGCGATGGAGAGGAGTTGCACCCGAATGTTAGAAGGGGCGCGAAGCCTGAATTTGAGGGCGATGTCAATCCTACGACTGGAGAGGTCGGAGGACCTAAGAACAACCCTTTGAGGTGGGGCGATAGGGGTGATTGGAGTTACAATGGAAGAGTGACGGACTTTTGAGGTAGGGAGGAAGAAGAGGGAATGAGCGGAGGAGGACAAGAGGGATCGGCGAAGAGCTGTAAGAGTACAAAGGGTATAACAGGGAATGACGACGACATTGTTGTATACTATCAGTATGCTGCAGGCGCTCATGAAACATCCCGGCCTTGCGCTCCTGGATTTCTACAACTTGCAATCGATCTGAAGTACAGTGGTGAGCTACGCGTAGCATCATGCTTTCGTTCTGCTTCTAGCTATGTGCCCATCACAACTTGCTCGGCTTCATACCCGTACTGAGGTTGAACTTGTTTTGTTCGCAGGTGCTGATGATAGCCCCGTCCTTCTCCCTCCTCATCTCACCAGTCATATAACCCATACTCTTGCCAATCTGCTTCAGCTATGGCCCGTCAGTCAGCTCACGACAGGCAATAGGCAAAAGAACGCTGAGAACTTACCTCCGTCTCCATGATGACATACTCGCCAACCTTGGCCGTTCGAAGGAAATTGATGTTCAAGTTCCTTGTGAAACCCAAGTCGTCCCAGAACCCTGGTTTGGCTATCGGATGCGGTAGGTAAGCGATACAAACGTCGAACTAAATGATGGAGAAAAAAACAAGGTCAGCAATCAGACGGGCTCGACGATACTAGACGTTGTTGCCTGGGAATCAATCTATTCAGGATGTTGAGAGCTTACTGCAATAGCCATCAGTCAGCATGTTGTCTCGTGAACGAGAGAAACAGAAATAGAGATATAGCGAGTGAGACCTGTCCCTCAGGAATAACCAACTCACCAAAGAGAGCCTGCGCAGCACCGTGCAGTAGTTCTGCGGGATTCGCATATTCTGTAGTGACACGGAACCTCCATGTGACTTTGACATTGTTCCCGTTCACGGTCGCCGATAGCACTTCGACGCTACTGTGCCACAGTGTATGGAACTTGGGTTTCTCTCGTCGAGCCTGGTTGAAGTGCCACAATCAGCGATTCTGGACATTGTCTCAATGTGATACAGGGTATTTTTTTATCTTTTGCGATTGTCGATTTACAGGGCGTTTCTTTCCCAACAGAGGACAATGATTTCGCCGTACCTTTATGCTCATGGGTCCATCGTGGAATTCGTGTCTCATAAGGTCTGTTACGTCTGTGGTTTCGTTCGCCATGTCGTGAGTGAATCGATCTGGTTGTGATGTTGAGGACAATTCTGAGATCGATGTCCAGACTCCTTTGGTTCTCGAAGCGATATGTACGATGAAATTGATGATATTGATGATATTGATGGTGTTGTCATGCTATCTATCGGGATTAGGTTTATGATTTATTTGCTCCGTCGTTTGGGTTGAATGATCATATCCCGTCTCCTTAGGAGTTGTTGAGCCCGCCCACCCGTAACGTTAGAAGTCTCAAAGAGTGCAATGTTCCGATATGGAAAGCGCAACGGCTTAATTGTGGACTGATATCATCATTGTGATAACTGTGCGGGAAAACCATGGACTCACGACGAGTAATGGGTTAGAACGAGAATCATCGGAGTTGTTCACGGGCTATACGTGTGGAGGGTACGAAAGAGCTGACCGACTTTTGTCCAATCTTTTTCGATGCTTCTCTAGATCGGCTCTGTATATTTCCTACTGCTACCTCCTTTTAAAGTTCTTGTCACATCGATTCCATATGCAGGGTAAAAGCTTAAGATGTCTTGTGATGATTTCTCTTATCGATGTGTCCCAGACGTTCTTAATGAACGCGTCACTCTACCACCTCGTTAACTGGCTTGAAAGTTTATAACAGCCCATCCTTTCAGAGCTCACTGGGATTGGATTACACTCGAACTTGGGCGTATAGGCTTCTTTGATTCGTTCTCGTATCGCTCCACTGATGCAACAACCCACACTGCTAGCACCCTCAGAGTTTAGCAGCAGCAGCAGCAGCATCAGCATCAACGTTGTACATCTGATGCTCGCACGTCGAAATAAGAGTCCCATTCTCCCTCTTCAACACACCTTTCAGCAGAGCCAAACGCTTGCCAACATTGACTGTCTGGGTAGTCGCAAATCACTCGTCAGTTACTGATAAGTAAACCAAACCGTCCACGGACTTATCCCCAGACAACTGAAGAGAAACAGAATACAACTCACCTCACACTCCAAAGTCAACACATCCCCCTCCCGTGCCGGCCGCAAGTAAACCACATTCAAACTCCTCGACGTCCCAAACGAACACCAGTAGTCCGGTTTGCGTGCGATCGGACCCAGCAGCCATGTGGTACACACGTCGAAGAACAGACTCTGCGCCGCTCCGTGTAGGGTTCCTCCCGGGTTGAGGTATTCACGTTGGACTGGGAAGCGGAACGTCACTTGGGTGTGGGTGGGCGAGTGCTTGAAAGCGGCGGTCATTTCGAGCGATTTCATCCAGTGTAGGTAGAAGGAGGGTGGGTCGTGCTTTTTGGCGTCGGTGATGATCTGTATGAGAGGGTGAGTTGTGTCTTGTGGTCTGTAATCTACCTTTCTGGTGTGGACATCGAGTGCTTCTGGCTAGATGGCTACTTGGACGGATGCTTACCTTCTTCGCGATGGGTCCATTCACGAAAGCTTCCTTCATCTGAGGTAGTATGTCGGTCATTTTTGCTGGGTATGATATAGTCAATGCAAGACTGCTGTTGGTGAACTAACAAGACAACACGACTTTCTTCACTATTGCATGCTCGCGTCCATGAGCGACATGATGATATAACCGAAGCGTCCGGGGCTGAAGTTCAGCCGATTAGCGAGGGCCGCGCTCATCCTTGTCTTTCGCTAAGCCGCATCGGCAAAAACACACATACCAGAAATGTCAGCTTCATGCCATCTGTTTCGACTCCAGTTTCGCGATCTCTTCACGCACCCTGGCCGTCTCGACAAGGATCTCCGCATACTCGTTTGCCAACCCTTCCATTCCCCTCCCCGCGCGATATTGTTCAAGTTTCTCTTCGGCGATCGCAATCTTCTTTCTTGTGGTCCTTTCTTCTCGCGACATTTCTGCAGACCGTTCCTGTAGCTCTTCCTGCAGGTCGCCGGAGTAAAGCTGTGCGAGAAGTTGCTGGTGTTGGATCCCGAGTTTCTTGGCCATGCCTTCAGCGACGATCGCGAGATACTCGGCTTTCGCTTTTGACGCTCTCGAGACAGAGCCGTGGATTGTTTGCTCCAGTAGCCTTATGCTGCTGGCAAGAATCTGCTTGTACAGCTCATGCACAGTGCTCGATTCGTGCGTGATATCGAGGCGAGTAGTAGCGAGGTCTGACTTCAAGGTGGAGATAGATTTGCTGAGCTCGGCCAGAGTCCGAGGCATTTGCGCTGGATCGGATTTGATATTTGATGTTACGGCGTGAGCCAGGGCGGTGGCGTTGCGGTTCAGGTTCTGCTCGATCGCTGCTGCTACCCGGTGCGGGTCATCCTGCGAAACCTTTAGCTTCAAATTGAGATATGTGTATTAGACAGACTCAGTATGTGAACTCACGATGAGCGCCTCAATGTACTCATGGACCAGGTCTTGGTCGTCATCGGGCACGTTGCCGTCCAATGTAGCTGCTGTTATGGCCACCAGCTCCTGTAACTGCGAGCCTCATCAGCCGGGACAGTCTCACGACTGTGAGATATGCGCCTACCTCTTCGGGGAGATCATCTGCTCTGTATGTGAGATTTCGTAATTCAGATTTGATCAGGTCGCGTTTCGCAGCTTGGAGTCTGGCGGTGTTCAGGTCCTACAGACAAAATATCAACGTCGAGCTCTAGAGGGAGGGCCATTTTCGTGACACATGAAAATCAACCAACTACGCTCATCTATTCACTTACCGTCGCGAACACATCTCGATCCTTCTGCGTTTTCTGGTCAAGCGTTGAAGAGCCGTCGAGGTTGAGCTTGACGGTGCACAGATCTCGATAGAGAATGTAAAATTGTGGGTTTGCAGATAGCACCGTCGGATCAATTGGAGGGAGCATACTGGTTATCCACGTCGCAATGGATGCTGTAGGCGTGGATGGATATATGAATGATTGGTTGTGGTAAGAGGGCGAGCGAGACTCAATTGTGAGAGAGAACAAGCTTGGTGGGGATTGGCTCGAAGTCTGGGGCAACGGCTTTTGTGACGAAGGGACTGGAGTGAAGACTGCTGGTGACTTGTTCAATTAATGATCCTTGCTGCTTTGAGAGTCTATCAATTATATGGTCTATGGAGTGTATCGGATCGGATCGAAAATGAAGAAACAAAATGCCAGACGCTCGTAATGCTAGTTACAATGCTTTCCTCGAGACCATTCATCCCTCATCTCGCAACCGGGTCTTTCAACAGCCCAACGAGCTCCGCCGTATCCAACACTTTCGCTGCAGTAAATTCCACCAACGGAACGAAAGTCCTGATCACCGGCAATCCCAGGAAGAACTCAATAACAGATATCCACATCGTCAAAAGAAGAAGCACCGCTCTCAGCACGTAGTCCTTCCAGCACAACACCGGCTTGTGTCCTCTGGAAAACGTCGAGTCGACGAACTCGAAAGGCAGTTTCGCGCCCAAATGATCCATGGCAACCTTCAGTCCACTGCTGAAACCGTCCTCGTGGAAGCCGTATTTTGTCCATGCGCCGCAATAGCTCACGCCGCGGGTATTTTGCAGCGCAGGTAGCCGCTTTTGTGCGTTGACAGCCTCCACGGTGTACAACGGATGACGGTAGATGAACTCACCTTGTGTCAGCGCGCGCGCAGGCGGGTGACGAGGGTTCATGGTGACCAGCACAGGGCCGACATTGCTCACTTTCAAGTGCTGCAAGATGTTCATGCAGTACGTTAAGCTCACAGCAGAAGAGTATGATGATGTTTTGGGCGAAGAGTGGGTGAGATAGTTCCATGCGCTCCAAGTCGCCTCGCGTCGCGGCATCAGACTCATGTCAGAGTGAAGGTAGCATATGTTTTCGGTGGTCTGGAAAGCCGAAAAGACGTCACGTTCCTCTTGCGAGACAGTTTGTAGTCCGTTCTGAAGGGAGGCGGACTTCTTCGAGGCTTTCTTATTTGTCTGCTGCGTTTCTTGGTTGTTTGCATTCTTCGTGAGCAAAGGAAGTACATCATCACCATGTGTTGCCATGATGGCATGGTGGAACATGTCGCCCTCGATGCGACCGGATTTGTTGTCGATCCAGGAGACAGTAACTCCAGTCTCTCCCGTCGCGGATGGACGCACGATGTTGGTCACTTCACATGACGTGTGCAGGTGTAGTTTGCCAGCCGGGTAGCCTTTGATGATGGCATCGATATAACGCTGCGAGCCTCCGTCGATAGTGAGCCAAGGCGGACGGACTGCCAGTGTTGACAGCAAATGGTGATTCCACATGAAGCGGACCAGCGTGTGAGCCGGGAACTCCAGACTTGTCTTGTCGGGAGAGGTGCTCCAGACTGCGGCTGTCATGGGAATCAGGTAGTCGTCTCTGAACGCTCGCGAGTAGCCTTCCTTTTCCAAGTACTGGCCAATGGTCATGTCTCTTGAGTGCTTTCGGCCTGAAACAGATGTTCCCAACCGAGTAACGACTCCTTCATCGTCATCGGCCAGCAAGTCCAGGGCAAACTGGTTGAAGCGTATGATGTCGAATATCATGCGCCAATGCCGGAGTCTAAACAGGTTCCGTCTCTGGGCGAAGATCCCCTTGGCCTCTCCGGACCACTCGAAGGCACCATTGTCGCGCGAGACAGAGAAGGTCATTTCCGAATCCACAGGATCTACGCCGACTTCCTTCAAGAAGCGAATGAAGTTGGGATACGTTGCGGCATTCATGACAATGAAGCCAGTGTCGACTTGCACCGTCGTGCCGCCAGCATGGAAGGGTTGCGTGTTGGTGTGGCCGCCGAGCTTGTGCGACTTCTCGAAGACATGGACTTCATAGTCGGTATTTCTTAAAGCCCACGCTGCACCGAGACCAGCACAGCCGCTGCCAATGATGGCGACCTTACGGCGATGTTCGCGTGTAGGCGCCATGCTCGAGCCCTTGTTGTGGGTTTGGGAAGCCTTTGTTCTTTTCTTGCCTGCAAAAAGCCTCACTAACAGCGCCAGACCGTACTAGTGGATACAGTAGAGTATTGATGTGCGGTCCACGGGAAATACAGTATGGACAGGTGCCGTTGTAACGTTAGAGGACGAATGGCAGCTTCCACGCCTTAGTAACCTTGTCTATGATGGCACCATGTTTATTTACGGCGACAACGGCCCGAGAGGTCCAGAGGCCGGGGAGGAGTGGAGCATCTGCCGCCACATGTCGACCATGTGGTAGCGATATTGATCCATCTTGCGGATGAATACTCATATTCATTGGCGATACGTGTAGTGTCGCATTCAATGTCATGTCGCTTCACGATAGAGGTCCAGGTACATTTCATGTAGGTAGGTACCACAGATCTGTGACACCCGATCAAAAAGAGGTAATCGCACTAGCCCACATTAGGAGTCGCCCTTGGCCAGCCTCCAGCGTGACGGTGCCTAGAGATCCAACATCCAACCAACCAACCCCCAGGCATCAACAATCGACTCTTAACCACCGCCAGCACTTCCACAACACCTGAACACGACAAATTACGCAGCAGCACTTTCGCAACGCATCAAGACTATCCACCCAACCCAGCACATCCCACAGTACCCATCATGGACACCGACGCGGGCTCCGAGCGATTCAGCAGCTACGAAGCCGAACTGAAGCTGGTCCAAGCCGACCTCAGCCAGAAACTCGATCAGATCCCCGAACTCTCCGGCGAGCCCAGGAAAGCTGCCATCAGCCAAGCCGAGCGCGCGCTCGAAGAAGCCGGCGAGATCCTGGGCTCGATGCGCCTGGAGAAGTCGAACATCCCGCAGAACCTCAAAGTCAAAGTGAACCAGCGCTTCCGGAATTACGAGAGCGATGTGGATGGCGCGAAGCGCAAGCTCAAGACGCTACAAGACGACAAGTCGGCGCTGTTCGGCAAGCGATACACGGATGACCCTTCGAGGGACGATCAGCTGGAGCAGAGGCAGCAGCTTTTGAGCGGCACGGACAGACTGGAGAGGAGCAGCGGCAGGCTGCGGGAGAGCCAGCGGTTGGCGCTCGAGACAGAGGATATTGGTCGCAATACGCTGTCGGATCTTGCTGGCCAGCGCGAGGTTATCGAGCACACTAGGGGTACTCTTTTGGAGAGTGAAGGATATACAGACAGGAGCAACAAGACGCTCAAAGGAATGGCGCGAAGGTACTTGCCGAACTTGTGGTGATGCTACGGGTGACTTATGCTGACGGGTTTCTCTAGAATGGCTACGAACAAGATGGTCACCATTGCCATTATCACGGTGCTGGTGCTTCTGATTATTGCGGTCATTGTCAGCAAGTTCAGGTAGTTGCGAAGTGGTTTTGTATTGCGGCGTTTAGCGCGATTAATTGTACAGTTATGCTGTCAGGGAGTTTAATGGCATCACAGACCATCTGCCATCATCGTATCAGATGCTGCCTTACGGACCTGAATATGTGATGGCCCGTCTTGAGCGAGAGCTTTCGCTGCTCATGAAGCCGGGAACCTAGCAATCTCTGACTTTTCTTGGCTTATCTATAGTCTCGAGGAGTTGGCTCTCGAGTCCTAGTTATAGCTGGATGAGACGCTCGGCGGCTGCGAACTTGCAGACTAGATATCAAAGTGATCCTATCTGTCGATAAGTAATTCGACTAGATTGACGTTGAGAATCCCCTTTGGTTTAATTCGGATTCTTGATCGGTCTACGGCTCTTGCTAAGCCTGCACAATCCCCAACATCATATCCCATCAAGCATCCTCATGACATGTCCCGATCGGTGGTCTGGCGAGATTTCTTGTGCCTCCAACCGCCTTAGACTGTGCCTAAAATAGTGTCGGATACGCGATGATGTTTCCTGGCACACTCGCCTAGGTTTACTGCGCCAATGGCAAGATAGTGGCTTCCAATTGAGGCGCGTTGCCTTGTCCGATATGCTCCCCTGGCTTGGAGCTCCGCCTCAACTTGTGGTCGAAGCCGTATTCTGTACCGACCGGAAGCAGCGCTTTTCTGCGCTCCACGTACGGTGCCGAAGTAGCTTGGGCATCGTCGTCCAGGGCGCAACCGGACTCTGCTAATGACCGCCGAGGACTGAGCAAGGAGACATGCGGCGTGTGAGATGTCCCATCTCGTATAATATGAACGCAAGTCGCTGATCTGGCACCTCATTTCCGCTTTTCGTCCTTCTTCGCAGAGTACTTTTCTTGCCGTCTCTTGATGTAAGCCTCGAGCGAAACGCCCTTCTCGGCGGCACGTTTTGTGTAGAGCGCACGCTTCTCCGAGTCGAGCTCCTCCTCAGCACCGGAAGCATCTGCGGTCGAGGTACCAGAGGTCTTTCCCTTCGCAGACTTACCTACCTTTTTCGCCTCCTTCTTCGCTTTCTTAGAAGCCTTCTCGTCCGAATCGGCACTGTCCGCCTTTCTCTTCGACTTTTTCTCTTCAGACTTGTCGGCCCTCTTTCGCTTGCGCTCCGCCTTCTCTTCTTGCGCATCCGAGTCCTGAGGTGTGGGCAACATGCCGTTCTCCGCAACCTTCTTGACCTCCACAACCTCGCCAGTCTTCGTCGAGGGCCAAATGTCTTGTCCCAGAGTCCCAGGCACGCCCTCGCCCTTCACGAACCGCCCGTAAAGCCCCCCGCGGTTGACACCATGCTTCTGCGCCTGCGCAAGAGCGCTCTCCTTGCCGGTCCCCAGAGTCGCAAGGCCTTGGTCGTAAGCGCGCAGCCACCACTGGTCTGAGACGGCGGCGTGTTTGTTCAGGCCGACACCGAGGACGTCGACTTTCTTGCTGACGAGGAGGGGTTTCTTGAGGCCGCGGCCGTGGCCGTCGAGCGAGTGACCAGAGCCTTGCCAGCCGTGCTTTTTGAGGTATCCAGAGGCGTCCATGATGTGTATGTTCGCTGGATTGAAGGGTGGGTTTTGTTTTGTTCTTGTGTAAGTTAACTTATGCGAACTGCCACTTCTTTCCCCAGAAAAAAGATGCTGATTGAACCGAGCGGAACCTCTAGCGCAGGGCTGCGTGGGCCGATCGGCTGAACATCAGTTCGTGCTAAAGTCTGTTGACCAGAGGCATGGTGGTGGTATCAGAGACTCCCGTTCAGAGTAATCATCCTTATGCAGGCAAGATAAAAGAATCCAGAGGAGAACGTGTTAGTACCCCACTAAATCGATGTGTGTCAGATGGTCACAGCAGCAGCTTCGATACGGTATACCTCAAAATGCTGTGATCAGTGAGATCAACATAACTTGGCATAAGATGCTGTTTGATCATTCTCTCTATATCGAATGCTATATTATCGGTCCTATTACATGGAACAGGCATGAAGATTATGGTGACAACTGTGCAAAAGTACAGCAACACGATGCGTAAGAGTATACATATGGTGAGCCCGAATCGATGATGATGCCTTCATGTGTTGAATGACAAATAAATATATGTAAAGCTACTTATCAACGCCAATTGACTAGGCCTCCAAATTCCATCGTGCTATATGTCTATTGTGTTGTTCAAAGGATCGTGTCGAATTAAGTTCTCCCCATCATGTATGTACATTGCTCATGCCAAAATCAGTTTCACGTGCTTTCCAATTCATTCAGGGCATTGTCCGTGGACCGTTTACCAGCCGTGAGAGCCATACTTCGCAGGCCAGGTCCACTCCGGCTTGTCGTCGTGTTCTGGGACAGCGTGGCCGGAGGGCTGCGGGTAGGTGCCAGTCGGCTTGGTCGCACCGCCAGTAGGCTTCACATGGCCGCCAGTGGGCTTGACTCCGCCAGTGGGTGCCGGGTTAGAGCCGTGGTCACTTCCAGTGCCATCCTTGGGCCCGTTGGGGTAGGGAGGGTTGGTGCCGTCGCCGGAGTGGTGGCCCGGGCCATTCGGCTTGTGAGGAGTGTTGGTGGCGGTGTACGAGATCACAACCGTTGTAGTGTGGCCATTGCCGAGAGTAATTGTGGCAGTTTCGGTGGTGTACGAATCAGAACCTTTGGTCGGTGCAGGAGGCATGCCGGCGTAGATGGTCTCAGTAACAGTCGTGACAGCCGCAGGCGGGCAGTCCGTGGTCTTGCTGATGTAGACAGTGGCAGCAGGCGGGCAGGTGTCTTCGGTCTCAGCAGGCTTGCCGGGGTGGCTCACAGTAACAGGGCTCACAGGCGTGCTGGGAGATGGAACACCAGTAATAGCGTTCGTGACGGTCGAGACGTATGAGGTCAAGACGTGAGTGATCGAGAGCGAGGTGCTGTAATAAGTCGTTCCGCCGTGCGTGTAGACGGGCGAGCTGTGGGGCACGAACGAGGTCAGGGTTTCAGTAACTGGGTAAGTGCTGGTCGAGTAGATGACGGAGGTCGTAGTTCCTGGAATGTGCGTAGTAGTCGGCTCGGTGGGAGTGCATCCATGCTTGCAAGATGTAACAGTTACGACGCTGGTCGTAAGGCTCGTCTTGGTCTCGGTTCCAGAGGTGTAGGTTACCGGGCACGTCGTAAGTGTGGTGTAGGTTGTCGCAGTTTCAGTAGTCGTATGGTCCTTAGGCGGCGCAGAGTGGCCCGTAGGGTGAGGCTTTCCACCCGTGGGATGCACACCACCGCTCGGGTGAGGAGGCTTCTCACTGTGCGGTGCAGTCGGGTAAATAGGCGGCTTGCTGTGCGGCTCGCTGTGAGGCGCGGTTGGATAGACTGGAGGCTTGCTGTGGGAGTCACTGTGTGGTGCGGTTGGGTACACCGGAGGCTTGCTCCAGATGGAGCTTGAAGAGGAAGACATGCTCGACTGAGAGTAGCCGCCAGTAGGATGAACTGGCATGGTCAAGGAAGAGCTGCTGGAAGGAGTCCAAGTCGGGTAGGAGGAAGGAACCTCGTGGGACCACGTGGATGAGCTGCTTGGGTAGCTTGACAGACTGGTTGAGGAGCTGCTGCTAGAAGATGAGCTTGACGGGTACGGCGCAGGAGTTGTCGAAGTCCAGGTAGCAGAAGTAGAGCCAGTACCATATGCGTATGGAGGAGGGTACTGGTATGCCGCGGGCTCGCCATATCCGCCAGGCAAAGCAGACACGCTGCCGACCGCTGCGATGAAGGCCAGAGTGCGAAGCATGTTTGTTGGCTTCGATGGAGTGATGAACACTTGAAGTGTCGGTATTAGGTGATTAGTAAAGAGGACAGGCCAAAAAGAGATGATTCGTAGATGTCAAGACCAAGCGAGAGTAGTCTGGATATCTTGAGCGAATGTGATCCAGGTGCCGAGAGAAAAGCGCAAAGTAGGAAATGCTGATGTGGTTATTTGATGGTGATGGGAGATGAAAAAGATCGACCTACTGCATGGGATGACCGAGTTGATATACAAGGTCGTCTGGCATCGTCGCATCGATGACCCTCTACCGCCTTCCAGTGAGGGTGCCAAAGCATCGCGAGGGTTGATGCTAATCGTGGCACCGAGCATCGTCGGTGAGTTACGAGCAGCACTCTACACTCTCTCGCTAGGCTGAGTGAAGGAAGAACACGAGGCGATAGTGTGAACGGACCACGCCATGCCATGCGAGCGTAGCATAATCAGCGTCGCATAATCGAGAGCGTTGTGTATGGCGCCGTTGACCAAGTGCGGTTGTGGCTTGTGGGTAGGCCTTATTGGGCATAGTGATGTGAGCTGTCAGCCCTATGCGACCAATCGGTGCAAATGACAACTGCAAATTATTTCTGCTATGCATACGAGCGGCGCAGCAAGTACTATGGCTTTCGGGGAAACCGGCCGCTGCTGAGGTTACATGTGTTGCTTTGGAGGAAGTGAAGTGGAACGCTTGATCAGCTGTGGCTAGCGCCCGAACATCCGCTTCTATTTCGAGCGATCTGGAAGCTTCTGTGCTTCTTCACGCTGGCTGCTGGTGGTACCTACACAGCTAGGTAAGGTTCAATTCTATCGACACATCCGAACAATGATGCAACCATCCTTGGGTTTGACTTCGTCCTGAAGCGAAGACCGGGTGACAGGACCTCGACACACCCACGATTCAAATGCTTGGGTACCTAGGTACGCCTTACCAAGTTGTCCTCTACGGCCTCGCTCACACCTTCTGTGTTCCCAACATGCACGGCATTCATGAGCTTTGACGTGTACGCCTCAACACCGTACCATGAAGTCGTCTGGGTCAGTGGATACACGTATCAACAGACTGCAAGTCTCTGATCTGACGTCAGTAACCTTGCAAAGCTATTCTCTTCAACAGTTCCAACGGTATGATTACCAGCTGAAGTCACGGTGCTGTAGTCTAGGCCAAGACAAGGCGTGCTTATCCACTCTAACACGGTGATACGACACAACATAAAGCCACCTCGTGCTGTTCGGTCCATCAATAACTATACCAAGAAGATGTTCTGCCCACCGACTCGGACCACGATACTTTGCTTACCTTGATCTTAGGTAGCAAAACAGTGCGAACCTCTCGATTAGCTCAAAGGCGCAATATTGGGTGGGATGCACAATCAACTTCTAATCACCAGGCACACCTTAGATATGCCAACGCAAAGCGGGAGGGTGTCGTTGTTTGCGCTTCCCATGCCGAATCCAGCTAGCTGCGATCAATCCACCGGAGGGTGGCTGCATTATTGGCGGGCGTACCTGTGATTCTGACAACACTCATCATCGTTGATGGTCTCGCTTGTGTTTGGTGGATCTCGTATCCGCAGTTAGGTAGCTACACCTCGTGTCAATGGAGATATATATTCCCGGCGACTACCGTTGAGAAGCTTTCCGAGCCAAATTCTCTATGTGATGGACTGTGGATGCTAGAGTTCCTCGGGCTGATTTACGACTTTAGCAGAGCAAATCTGTCTTGCACGGTTGCATGGATCAATTGTTGCGATGAGTCGATTGTTTACCTCGACTGTCAGGGGTAATAAGTGGAAAGCAGAAACATCCTCACATTGACGTCTGGAAGCTGCAAGTTCTCATCCACAACAGCGACTCACTGCTACCTTCGCGGAATCCGATATTATCGATCAATCCGGTCGTTGTATATGTATGCGGTGTTGAAGGAGGGTTAGGGTTGGTGTTAGTCGTCTACCTTTGCGATATATCCATTGGCAAAATGACAACTCATGATTTCGATATGTAGGTATACAAGTGGTTCACCAACAATGACATACTTCCAGCCAATGTCACTTTCGTCTTCTGTGAGTGAAGCAGTTCTCGGTTGCGATGTCAGACAACGTACGCGACGACTCGTGATCTGCATGCTATGTTTTATGTGGGTCGCCTACCTACATGATCATTGACCAAATCTAGGTAGATTAGTATGTAGCCATAAACGCGCACGATGTGACCAGCAGTGATCGAAACAATCAACAGACACGCACGATGGTTGAGGTCCACGACGACACTTTGAGTGTAATTAAAGAAACGCGAAAGTGGTGATCGCGTTCTGGCCAGCCCACCCTTGTCTCTGATTGGCCCAGCTCACCAATCTCATCTCCCTCCTCCTGCTCAAACCTCAGGAACGTCATGTCCTACGATTGAACAGCACGTCTCTTGCTGCTCCCTCACACACTCCCTACCTACAACACCTCGAGCAGTATTCCTCTCAGCGACCATGGCGTCGCGAACGCCTACCCCCGACTCTATGGGTCCTCGCGACAGGCTGCCCAACCTCTTCGAAGTCCTGTCGCGCCGCACAACAGCCCCAGTCGATCTCTTCTCGTTCTATATATACATGCGCGATGTGCAGCGGAGTGTGGATTATTTGGACTTCTGGTGAGTCGAGGACATGTCCATGTGGGACGCACGCGATGCGCTCGTGGGCTGGCGGATCTGGTTGCTCGGAGAACGCGGACTGACAACACCGAACAAACAGGCTCGATGTCTCCCAGCACATGTCGTTGTGTCGCCATTATGTACGCGAACTACGCCGCTCCGTCCTTGTAGGCACTCCCGAGCTCGAGAAAGGCGGCGGAAGCAAGCGATCCTCACAGATACTGGACAATTTTGAGCGACACTCGTCTGAGCAAGGCCCTAGCCACCGTCACCGAGGAAGCGAGGGCGGTCTATCTGCCTTCCTTCGCAATGAAAATGGCAGCAAACACTCGCCAAAGGCCAGCCAGCACAGCAATCACAGCGATGCCCTGTCCTCGGAAGCGCCTCCACGGCCCAGCTACATGACTGGCGACGGCCACTCGCCAAACACACCATCACCGCAGTTGAACAGCAACCAATCGCCCAACCATACTGTAGCTCGTGCCGACATTCGCGCCTCTGCCGAGAAAATTCTCTACACTTACCTCCTGCCCGGTGCCGAGCGCGAAATCATTCTTCCCCAGGGCATCCTCAACGACATCACGAACAGCATTGAGAAAGAGGGCCGAGACGACCCAGAAGTCTTTGACGCCGCAAAAGACTACGTTTTCCAAGCCATGGAGCGCGATGCGTTCCCCGGGTTTTTGCGGGCGAAAGCCCTGGGAAACATCGTTGCGCCGAGCATGATGCTGCGACTGATCACCGGCTTGATCGCACTGTTTGGTGCATTGTGGACAGCATTTGTGTTGATCTTCTTGGACGCCAGCCGAAGCACGAGATGCTGGGAGATCCTGCCGTTTACAGTTGGCGTGTACTTGCTTGCAACACACCAGTACATGATGGACCCCATCTTGGCGCTCGTTGGATACAGCGAGTACACTTTCATGAACTTTTCTAAGATCAAGGAGCCCTTTGTCAGGTAAGATAGCTGATTCTTGTTGCACCTGGTGAGATTCTTACTGACTGGCATGACAGAAAACTCCTCAACAAGCGCGCACTCATGTGCCTTGCGTGGATAGCACTGGTCGACGCAGCGCTCTGCTGTCTTTTCATTCTTGTCCCGGGTAAACGTCTGTAGCCATTTTCCCTCTCTCTTCCGTTTCATTTGTTGCTTGATAAATCGGCCTGGTGCCTTTTTTGGCGTTTTGCGGGAATACCACTGGGGCGCGATGGACGGCATTTTCACGGCCAACATCTCGCATGGGTTTGGGGCAAAATTTGAGGATCTGGCAAAGATCATCTCGCTTGTAGCAGTAATGTGAAAAGATACCATTCTTCCAGAGGTTTCCTTCCCTGTGACACGTCAGGCCTCTGTGCAGATGCCACGGTAGCAGCACCTTCGCCATGTCGAGAGTAAATGAGGCTCACATGCATGAACACGTAAATCCACCAACGACCAGAAGATCACACATCTGGCTCCCCACTGGCCAGCCCAAACATGCAGCCCAGACCCAGTCAAGAGCCACAACTCTCACGCACCCAAGATTCCATCATGTACACATGCACATCACCATCCCAGCCGCCGTGCCGCCGCAGCAAAGCCGACACCCGAGCCCAGTGTGCAGGACGGATTGGACGGGCCTGGACGAACAACACAATTGATCACGCAGCGCCCCCATGGTGAGACATTTCTTCACATTCGCCTGAAACAACCCTCCATCATCAAAGGCAGCTTCTAGCTTACGATTGGCCAGCACCGCCACTCGTGCTGATTACATTGTATGTATGTACCAGCATTCGGGCAGCCAGGAATAGGAAGAGCTCCATGGAAGTTGTGGATCCCGTCCATCGGTCGAACAATGATGACCTGCATGCTGCAGCCCTACTAGTTTACTTGACGGATTTGTCTGGCTGTGCTTGATGATTGGTCTTGCGGGAGGGGAGTCGTCAGGACCGTTACCAGACTTTGTAGATTGTGAATCCTTGCGGGCAGGTCGATTGGGGGAATTGATTGGGTGGGTGGGAATCGAGGCTAGGGAGGCCGGTGTGAGGATGCTTCTCAGAATGTGGGAGAATGAGACTGGTATGTTGTATCTTGTCGTGCTTGGATACTACCATGACATGACATGCTGTGTTCAACTTTGACATGTGAAGATGGCGTTGGAAGCCTGTCCGAGTCGTTTGGTGTCCTGCTATCATGCTATCCATCCTATCACTCATGTCATAATAGTCCTTTTGGGATTGTAGCACATCTCCGGTTGTTGGCATTCTCCTTGTTTAGTGAGTGACACGATCCACGACAAGTCCTCCGTCCCGATACGTAGACGGATGATAGCACTTTCGCCATCTATCACAGAGGTACCGCAAGAGTATAACCATGTTACCTTTGATAAAACAAACATGTCTCTCTCGTAAAGTAACAGCACTGCCACTCTGAAAGCCTTCTCCGGGCTTTTGAGAAGGAGTGGATTCGGCGTGGAGAAAGATTGGTGATTGGCTTTCCGGACTTCAGCGATCGCGTCCTGGTTCTGTGCCGGCCCAGCTCTACGTCCCCTTGGTCCTATGTCTGGCCACGGTGGATAGCATCAGATTCGCTCGTGTTCATATGCCGGTAACCATGTGCTTCTGCTCCGGAACGGTGCGCTGGTACATGTGTGGCGCTGACTGACCGGCCGGGTGGTAGGTTGGCTAGGTGGTACCTGTGGGCGGCGGTCGTGACCGCTTGGTCGGCTCCTTCTCTGGTAATATGTGTTAGGTCCCATGCTTTCTTCACGGATGGTCGGGCACGGTTGTTGACAATGCTTTCCAAACCGTTCTTTTTCATTTACGTCCACTGGTGCTTCCTTGATTCTGTTCTGAAAGGAAGATACTGACAAACACTTCATCTGGAAAGCACCTGGCGTTGAGAGACTGGAAACGCCAAATATATGAAGAATCCGAACGAAAATCCTGGCTCCTGGACTCGAAAAAGTGTGCCATATATTCCAACGACTGCCACTGAGACGCATACTGGTGGGGCGTCAACACCAATCGCAGCGAGATTGGCCGAAGTACGCTACATCCTCTTGCACTCCGATCACCCCGTGTGCTGGGTCACATGAGAGAAACGCCAAACGAAACTGTTCTGCGAATAGGCTAGAAGATCTGGTATCTACATGTCTCCTTGCGAACAGTGAACTGAACGCAGGAATGCAAGGGTGGACTCTCAGAGCGTGTACTTTTGGATCCTCGCACTACCGAATCATCTCGTCGCCCTGTTGGTAATCCTGCCTTGTCCAGCTTGTTCCGGGACCAGATTTCTGGTCTAAAATTGAGGTCTTTTGGACTCAAATATCGTCACTGGGAAGGGGAGAAATCTAGGGAGCGGCGTTCCTAGTATCATTAGCCTCGTTGCAGTCGTGCTGGGTGCATGACTGACAGTGAGCTCTTCGACTCCCTCCAAGCGAAGCAAACCGCCAAACTGCTCTGCGGGCTGATCACGCCGTTTAACAATGGCTACTCCCGCGACTTCGCTCCTCGCGGACTTCGACTTTGACCTCACTCCGCTCACATCACCGGCTGAAGCGCCTCCGCTTATCCCACCACGCCCACCAACGCCAGATCCCCGACGCACACCCACACCTCATCCACCACGTCCCTTGCACCGCTCTGTTCCTTCTCACTTCCCAAACAATAACAAGAGACCCCTTCGCAAGAAACCGACCGCCATCTTCGTTGGCCAGCAGACCGAAGTTCGTTCACCGTCACATTGGCCTGGCCCAGATGACGTAGAACCCCTCAACGGTCTCCAACATCACTCACATCATACTCTTCCTTGTCTTCTTCCACTCTTCCCCTCAACGCCTTCCCCCAGATTCGCCACCTCACCTTCGCTGTCCTCCGGCGGCTCGACAATCCAATCTTCGCCGACAGTGACCCCGACAACCGCGCATTTCGGTAGCTCTTACAACGACCCACGACCAGTCACTAAAGAGTTCATTACACTCGATCCTTTGGATCATAACCAACGTGAGTACGGCTTAAGGCGTGCCAAACGTCTCCCCCATCTTGATCAAGGCCTCTGGGAGGTGCATGCGGTTGTGAACATTGGCGAGGGCGGCGGCAACAGCAGTAGTAGATTAGGACAAGAACGGCAAAGCGACCACTACAACTGGTGCCTACAACAACAGCAGCAAGCAGGCATCTTGGAATCCGGCTCTGCACCGGAGCCATTGACCAGCGCCACCCCAAAAGCGCCGCGCGCTCGAAAAATAAGTCCTGTCAAGCGCAAGACTGCCAACTCCGATTCAAGACCAATAGGATTTCACGGCATCTTTTCAGAGTCTGCCCGTAGGGAGGGCGGTCTTCGAAAAGCTTCAGAAGTCGCCTCGTCCACCTACACCCTTTCGAAATTTCACTTTCCAGCGCCACCTGGAGATTATCGGATTGGCCTCAGTGGTAAGCGCACCGTCTGGCCATGTTGGAGTGCAGTCACTAATTTTCCCCATAAGGAGATTTACAGCACCCAGCAAAGATCCATTATCGAGGTTTGTTCTCAATGCAGCTACCATAGCCGTCAACCCTGCTAACAATTCCAAGGAGCTTCATTCGATTTGGTGAACCCGCACGCCTCGTTGTTGCTGTGCTCATCACAATTCGAGACTCCCGCAGAAATTGACGGACTCCTAGACGATTACTTCGAGCAATCCGAAGAAATGTACGTTAGTCCCATGTAGCATCGGCCGTTGCACTCTGCTGACACATGATTTGATAGGCCGAGACTGTATTCAAACACCGAGACCGCCCGCCGCGACATCATGGGTCTCGGCGAGATCGAGGAGTCAGCTGGACCTGCTACCAACCGCCAACAATCTTCTGCGCCGTCGCTTGTGCCTCCAAGGGTCCCTTCGGATCCTTTCGACCTTCGGGTCACCGACGTGCCCTGTCAGGCGGCGTATGTACCAGCTCGATCTCCTTTACCCCGTCTTATGAACACACTTACGAAATGTTTCTCTTCACAGACAACCCGGACACAACAGCGCGGGTGAAGCAAGTATCCTTGCCGGCATCTTCGAAGACTACGACTACACCAGAGAGACGCCATTTGAGCACGAGGAGACTCTCCGTGCCTTGGAAAGCGGCTCGTCGGCGACTCACTCGGACGACGTCTTTAATCAGCTATCCGAAGAGATCCAACAGCACATGAGTGCTGAGCTATCCGAAAGAGCATTTTCCAGAAGAGCACAGCCCGGAATGGCGTCGTCCGAAAAGGCATCAGAGCTGCCCACCAGCGAACGCACTTACGGCGACACGAACCAGCTACTCAATCTCACTCCCGCGCAGCGCGTCTCAGCGGCGGCCGATCCACGGGAAGATTACCATGAAGCCTACATGAGGCCAGCTCATCGTCTTTCGGCTACTAAGATGACTGTCACTGAGCCTGGGCTACAGAGTGCTACAGCCAGCGTCCACAGCATGAGGTCACAATATGGCTTGCCCGGCTCGCAGAGCATCGAGATCCCCAGAGGACTTTACATGCACATGGACTGCAGGGATATGTCTGAAGCTACTATGCGCAGCGATACGGAAGGAGACTGGGAGACGACCGGGTCGGAGAGTCAGATACAACTCCTTCACGGCCACTCTCGCCCCAGCCTGGAATCATACGCCAACACGAGCACATACGATGAAGCAAACCGCCTGAGTGCCATGTCAGACCCTTTGGCTGCCGACCAGTCTTCAAGGCCGTACCGAGCAGCACCAAGGACGAATATGGACGCCGAAGATGTCGAGAAAGCCAAGGTGGCAATGTCGCAAATGTACAAAGACAAGGTCCTCGAGCAGGACACGCGCGCCAACTACAGCGGAGGTGCTCTACCTAGAAGCGGATCGGCGTATACCACAGACTTGCAGGACTTCCAAGAGTCACACGGGCGACGAACAGGCGGTCAGGCTCGCGCTCGGAACAACGACATTGAGCTTGAAGAGATTCGCAAGAGGAATCCTTCGGCTGTGAGGCTAGCTGCCGATCAACTTTACACAGAGAATACCGTGCCCCTGGAACGGCCGAGAAGAACGGCTCGTGCAGCGACACCGATGGAAAGGGTGAGCGCACTCCGCGGTATCTTCAGTACGCGTCACAGACTTGTGCTTGCGAACCAGAGGATCATGAACGATGCAATCGCGGAGGAGATGGAGAGCAGCCAGAGCGAGCGCAACCTACTCGCCCGGACGCCCACGCTCGATAACCTCAATACACGCCTGGAGTTCAGTGAGAGTGTGAACACTTTCCGCACTTTCCGCGACATCGGCCGAACCCCGACTCCTTCCGACAACCACAGTCGTTCCGGTCTCGATCTAGGCGAACGTCCGGTTACGCCGATGTTCCCAGCTACAGTGTACAGCCCGATTGAAAACCGTGGACATCTGCCTCCTTTCGCGCCAGAGCCGCAGGCCCATGAGCGCGTCAGAGCGCAACCAAGACACGCCCGACGTGCAGCTATGAGCAGCCAGACGAGTCTTCGTGCCCTGATTACCAGCGGCTCACCGACCTCGAACATCCGGGGCGCGTTCACAGACCGCGAAATGGCAGAGGCTTCCCGTCGCTGGGATCCGTTCCCTCACCGTCAAAACTACAACCAGCACTTCCACGGCCGCAATGCCTCTGCGCGCTATCCGGACTTTGCTTCTTCGCCCGCCCAGCGTTCTAACCCGCAAGGAAGGATGCTCTTGCGACCGAGCGAGGATCTCGATGAAAGTATGCAGTCGCTGCAAATGAGAGTCTCTAAGATGTACCTCATGCGCATGCTCGCCTTCCCACCGTTGTACGTTCTCTACCGCTACGGGTATTTCGACTACCTGATTGCGAAGTATACCGACGGGCGTGTCAAGGTGATGAGCCCATCGAAGAAGGCGGAAGCGCTTACTTATGCGATCCTGCTGTCGATTATTTACGCCTTTATCGTCGTCGGCATTGTCATTGCGGTGAAACTCACTCGGCGTAAGTGAGATTGCTGCGCTCGCAGTTTGAAAGGGATTGGTAGTTCGAGGTTCGCGCTTTCAGGCGTCTGCTCCGTTTGGTCGGTTGCCGATTGGTTGGGTAATGATGAGGAGAGTAATGTGACACATTGGGGAGAGCTTGGATGGGGCATTCCCATCCGAGATTTTTGGCAGAAAGGCGCAACAGGGTCGCACAAGACCCAAGTTGGCTATGAGAAATGAGTTGGCAACGAAACTGGTTGGACAAGAGCGTAGCATAGCGCAAGTATGAGAGTCCACACAAAACGTTGCTGTCAATGGCATATCTATTCCTAAACTGATTTCAATCCACTGATACAAGGCCGTTGTTCTCAGACACTTGTCAGAGAGGGTGCGTGCGATACTCTGCACTCTCACCGGTGTTGTTCACACCCACGGCAGCTGATCTCACAAGCTGTCAGCGAGCTTGCTCCGATCGAGATGCCATTGATCGATTATAGCCTCCATCGCCGCTGCCATGTCAATCTTCTCAATCTTCTTTTGCAACACTTCCCGCCTCGTGATCACTTCTTTGGCAACATTTTCCCACGCCAACTTCTGCTGACCCACAAATTCTTGCGACTGCTTCTCGACTTCAACATCGACCAGCCTACCCGCCCTTTTGCGCAGGATACCATCGATCACGACGTGTTCGATATCAGCTGGACTAGAGTGTAGGATGACCGCCGCTACGGGATTGTGCTGTGCGGCAGCAATCATGCTTGGCGAGGTACCAGAAAAGATGACCAAGTCTGCCTGCTTGCCTTCTGCGATGCTCCCAACTTGGTCTCCCATCTTGGCAGCCCGAGCACCGCGGATGGTGGCGAGATTAAAGGCTTCTTCTACTGTGTAGTGTACTGACAGTGGTGATTTCCCTTGGGCGAGGAATTTCTGTTTCGAGACTGGACGTCAACAAAGGTATGTATACACTGGAAACAAGAAATACCAGGTTATCACCTACCTCACCACGAGACGCGCGAGCAGACTGTAGACCTATCCTGGCCTCTCCGGGGATGAAAGCAGAATTGTTGCTCTGGCAGTCGATTCCCAACGAACAGCATCGAGGCATGTCGTCCCCGAGGTCGTCTCGGAAAGCTGCAACAGGACTGCCCATGGCCATTTGAAGCTCTGTGCTCGGGGTGCTAGAAACGTGCATACCGAATTGCTTGTAAATGTCTGCATCCTCTTGTGACGGATTGCCACCATGCGACACCAGGAAGCGGTCGTCCAGAATCCCCAGACCCTGGAGTTCGACGGTCTGGCTCGTCGTACCCTCGTCGGGGACTCGGCTGTAGTGGTATGTGATCAGTTGTACTTTGTTCTCTTCTAGCTTCTTCATCAGAGCTTGGAGATTTTCTGCGGGCAGGAAGCGGAAGCCGTCGAACGCGAATCCCAATGTTACCCGTCCGTTAGCCCATGGAGCCTGCGCGGCAAGTTCGTCGAACTTGGGAAGAACGTGGTCACCAAGGGAGTCCATGTTGGTGGTGAATGGTGACCATGATGCTACTCGCGGCGTGGGACAGTAGCAGAAGACGGAGCGTATGCCGGACGAGACGGTTGCTGAGATGACTTGGTCGTCTGCGCGATGGTGTTAGTTGGGCACCAAATCGTCCAAGAGACCAATTGCTCACTATGTTCAGGAGAGTAATTGACATGACTGAAGTCCACAACGGACGTAGTCCCACAATCAACCATTTCCAGACATCCAGCCAGCTGTCCCCAGAAAGTATCCTCGGCCGTGTGTAGACGTGATGTGAAGTTGCCCTCCGGCATGTACTGCAGCAATGTGTGATTCGCATGGCGTCCTTTGAGGAGTGATTGCCAGACGTGATGGTGTGTGTCGACGAAGCCAGGCGAGATGATTTTGTCTGTACAATCGATGACTTCGCTGCCTGGAGGCGGTGCAATGTTCGCTGCCACCATTGAGATCTTCGACCCGTAGATCAATATATCAGTCCGAACAGCGTCGACTTTGTCATTCTCGCCGTGGATGAGTGCCGTGCCATTTTTGAGAAGAAGGTACCGGCTTCGATTCAGAGTCAACATCGTGAGGGTCTGTAGAATCGGTCTGTAATATGCTGCTGAAATTGTCTTGCGGCGTGTCTCTCGTTTAAACTCTTATAACATTCGGTAAACACAGTCTCGCATTCGGGTGAAACGTCCAGAAAGGTGCGAATGCGGTTTGTACATGTACATGTAAGCATTCTTGGTCACGCTCCAACGTGAAGACCGAGCTCGGCAAATGACGCAGCGATGGGCCAAGAATTGATTGCCCTGTCAGCCAAGTCGAACATAAGACTCGGGCATTCGCACTCCATGTCAAAGCCGATGGCGGATTTAGCAACCAAGTTATGTCCATTGTTTGAGACTCTGGGTACGTATAGGAATTTTACGAGTGGTGGCTAGTGTGGTGTGGAAATAGGTTGGTGCGTGCGAGTATAGACTACAGGCGGGCGCTGTTGTGGATTCGTGTGCAAAGAAGGGAAAGCGTTTGATGATTGGTTTACCTCCATGAAGTCCTTTCCTAGTTTTCCACCTGAAGTCTGTAGGCTTCGACCACGGTCGTACGCCATATGTGGTGTTGCTCAGAAGGTGTGACCAGCTCTTCCAACAGCTTTTCTACCGTCCTCGTCCACTTTACCCACGGACTTTCGTCAGTTGGCCCGTTGACATTGCACACCGGCCAGTCGCTGCCGAACATCATGCGCTTTGGACCGAAGTATGTGACCACCCGCTCGACCCAAGGTTTGATCTGGCAGGCAACATCGGTGACTGTTGTTGGTCGCTCTGGCAACTCCGAGAACGCGCCCGAGAGTTTAATGTAGGTATTCGACATGCGAGACATCTTCTCAATTGACTGGGTCCAGCGGTAGTAGTCGGTATCTTCATGATCTTGGGTAGTGGCATTGCTGAAGTTTGGCTTGCAAAGATGGTTGATGATGAAGGTGACCTTTTGCTCGTCCGGAACTCCTTGGTGTGCTTGTTGCATAGCCATGTAGACCAACTCGAGCTGCCAGGGTCCACCTGAGTGCTGGTCAACGCCGATGTCAAAAGAGAATCCGCGCTGACCCAGGATCTTGAGGTTGGCTGCGAAGTCATCGCCCAAGACCAACTGTTTGAACTTGTCTTGGTCGTGGATAGCTTGGAGCAGGAAGCGGAAACCTTTGACTCGCTTCCAGGTTGCTGTACCGGCGGCTTCCTCGGCCAAGTGGAGCCATTCTTTGAGTACCTCTGGAGATTGATTCATTGGCGCCCATAACACAATACCGAGAAGCATGCGACTGTCGCGCTCGCCGTACCCGCCGTCGACGATTCTGCTTACGAACTTGACCTCATCAAGTGGATTACTCGCCCAATCTTCGAGTCTCTCGGATGGTGTTTTGTAGTGGCGATCAGTCTCAACATAGACCACACCATCAACTCTCACATCTTCATGCTCAGTCTTATCTTGCCGTGAAGACGTGTAGTAGTTTGGCAAGATATGTTGCTTCGCTAGTGGCATTCCAGGCGTCATCCACGAATGGCCCGTCTCATTCGATGCACTCTCTGGCCATAGATGGATGTGGCTATCAATTACAGATCTTGAGGCCATTGTTGCGGTAAGAGGTAAGAGGGCTGGAAAGTGGGGCTTCGTGGCTTCGCTTCTTTTACAGCTTAGTCCTTGGCTGATGGCGATGCGCGAGAACACGATATTAGTCGTGTGTTGGATGCAAGTCAACAGCGAACAAGGTGTGTGTAAGTCTCGTCTGTCGATGTGTTGTCACTGGGAAGCTCGCGTGTCGGTCTTTGAAACGAGCTCGGTCGTCGCTTCCCCGAACGACCCCACTTCGATGAACCCACCCAAGTCGACGAAGCTACGAGAGGCAGTTGCATGTTCGTAACTACAGTACGTAGTGATTCTTACGCTCGAGCCGCAGAAAAACAACCATACTTGCGTGTCGATCGACTTGTTCACTTGTCTCTCCAGCAGAGCTCGACCATGGCAAATATGGCTCACTTACTTGAGGGCAAGACCGCCGCAATAACAGGTGGTGTCACAGGTATTTTCACCGACGCGATGAACCGCAACATAGGACATTGCTCATGCGCTTCTCACAGGAATTGGCCGTGCTATTGTTCTCGAGTATGCTCGACAGGGTGCCAGTATTGGCGTCAACTATTTCCCAGACGACAAGTCAACATCGCAATTTGAGAGTTTAGTCGCAGAAGCAGGAGATGCCGGCAGCAAAATTGTCGGCGTACCTGGAGACATCAGAAAACCAGAAGCAGGACAAGATCTGATCGCAAAGACCGTGGAAAAGTTTGGGCGATTGGACGTATTCGTGAGCAACGCAGGCGTATGCGAATTCGCGGACTTTTTGACGTGAGTTGCCGGCAATGAGGGCTTGATGTCTGACCACTCGTGTTGATGGCAATCCCAGGATATCACCCGATCTGGTCAACTTTACGATCGGCACGAATTTGAACGGAGCATTCTTTGCAGTCCAGGCTGCCGCACAGCAAATGGCGAAGCAGACGCCACAGGGTGGCAGCATTATCGGGGTCTCTTCGATATCGGCTCTTGTCGGTGGCGCGGGCCAGACACACTACACTCCGACCAAAGCCGGTGTACTGTCTCTGATGCAATCTTGCGCATGTGCTCTCGGCAAATATGACATTCGGTGCAATGCTCTGCTCCCAGGTACCATTCGGACACAGCTAAACGACGAGGACATGGCGGATGAGAAGAAGAAGGCATACATGGAAGGGCGGATTCCGCTGGGTCGACTTGGACAGCCGCGCGATCTTGCTGGGCCGGCAGTGTTCTTGGCGAGTGACATGAGCGCGTACATGAGCGGCTCTCAGATGTTGGTGGATGGTGGTGCTTTCGTCAATTTACAATAGACATGATATGTGATCTCCGACTTCCGCAAGTCGGTGTTCGTTTGGTCGTAGCTAATGCTCATGCAGTTCTGACTGCGAGTGCCAGGGAATTAAGTACTTCAAGTGGCGAAATCCCATGGAAACTTTTGACGGCAGGCCCGTGTCTTTCGACTCAATCAAATCCACCGAAAACCGAGCCATCGTCAGCATCCTCGTTACGCTGAGCCTTGGCCCTTTGCTTGCTCCCCGCGATCATACCCTTCTTCTTGTTCTCTTCTCGTCGCACAAATCCAGCCTTCGTGCTGATGCGAGCCTTCTTTGCGCCACGAGGGTCACTAGCCATACCCCTGGCTGTTCGCACCTCGACACCACGTTTCTTGAACTTCTGTTTGTCGTTCTTGCTCAGAGAAGGCAGGGCGTCCAGCAACCATTGTTGTACGCCTTCACCAGCTGCTGCGCCTTGTTGCTTCTGTGCCATGGAGACGACAGTAGCAACATGCTTCATGTAAGGAATATCCTCCTTGCTGTAGAGAGTGACAGCCACTCCGCCCTCGCGACCCGCCCTACCAGTCCTGCCTACACGATGCACATACGCCGCACTAGAGGTAGGGATGTCGTAGTTGACGACACCGTTGACGCCACGGAAGTCGACACCGCGAGACAAAAGGTCTGTCGTGATCAGGACCCAAACTTCACCCTTGCGGAAGCGGGTCATCACGCTGTCACGCGCGGTGTCCGAAAGGTCGGAATGAAGTACGGCAATGCGACTGATACCTCCAGCTTCGGCAGGGATGTCATACAGTAACTCGGAGTGCAAAGCGACGGCTCGCTCAATGGTTTGAGTGAAGACAAGGAATGGCGGGCGAAGCGGTGGTCCACTCTCGGCGCTGGTTGTTCGAGGGTGGAGTAATTGCCGAAGTCCCATCAACTTACCTTGCTCGGTCGCAGCATAGATGAGCTTATGTTGAATATTGGGTACCGCAGAGTCTTTCAATCCGACAACGAGTCTGACGAGCGGCGCTTCGGTGATTGTCATGCTCTTTTCGTCGGCAAGACGCTTCTGCCGGCTGGCAATCGTAGATCGGGCTAGGTCCTCGACGTTGCTGCCCATGGTGGCTGACCAGAGGCTCACCCTGAGATCTGGATGTGCCAATCTGTTCCATATGGCAAGAGTTTGGTCGCGGAAGAGTGGATCCAAAAGGACATCGGCTTCGTCCAGCACAAGTGACTCGACCGCGGGCAGAGCAATGCCGCTTTTTTGTTCTTCCTTGTCAGTCAGGATGCTGTGCAGCACGCCAAGAGTCGACACCAAGATGTCGACCTTTACCGAGGAGTCCGCTTCTTCTTTGGTCTCGGAGGACTCTTCCCTTGGTGTCGAGAGACCGTCCAAATGCATGCCTTTCCGTACTTGAGAGATCTTGATTCCGGTGTTCAATCCTAACTTCTTGCCTTCATTCACGATCTGTCCAACCAGCTCTTTCGTTGGTGCAACGATCACAGCCGTTGTGTGTCTTACTCCGTCCTGTCCTGCCTTGCGCAACCTCATGATTTTGCTGAACAACGGAATAAGGAAAGCCAGTGTCTTTCCGCTGCCAGTCGGAGCCACGGCGAGGAGATCGATGTATGATGAATCGTGTTTGACAACGTCTTGCCCATCCGGCGCTCGTAGGAACGAGTTCGGGTTGTCCAATAGTAGAGGTAGCGCGGCCATTTGTACTTCAGTAGCGAGATCGTATCCTTGCTCTGAAACATTCTCCTGCACCCGCTGTGGAATGCCAAACCTCTTTCGCAATGTGTGAAATCGCTCAAGTGGCCTTGGGTAGACATGTTGGTTTTGCTCTTTCTTGACATCTTTCGCCTTCTTCTCGCCCTTCGGTGTCGTACTGGGGTTCAACCAAGTCATCTTGAGCTTGTGCTGCTTCAAGAGTTTCCGAGCGTGGGCTTCAACTTCTTCGTCGTCGGCGCCTGCGTCTGCGCCCTCATCTTCGGGTTGCGAGGTTTCGTCGTCTTGTTGCGGTTTTGAGCTCTCGGTTGGGCGGGAAGCTCCTCCGAAGAAATCTGGTGCAGCCGAGTCCATCACATCATCCTGTTTGCTTTGTTGCGCTCTCTTGCGCTTCCTCGAAGAAGGCTCTTTGACTTCATCGCCCGCGCTGGCGTAGAGTTGCGGGCGGGCTTCCTGTCCACTCGGTAGTGAAGGCTCCTTCGTAGGTACGCCCTGCTTCTTGTGTAGCTTAGTCGATCGCGAAAGTAGCTTTAGAGGATCCATGTCGTCAAAGTGTTCTGTCACCAACGTGGACTTTTCGTTCTCAGTTCGTCTTGTCGCGACAAGCACAGGTCAATCCAAAAAGTTGCCAGCAGCCCTACGCTAGCGTTGCCGGCTCTTCCCGCACGCCGACCTCAATTTCACGGAGTAGGATGATACCTGATACCACACGACTCCAGCGCCATTGCATCGCCGTCTCCGCACTTCACATCTCCTCTAATACACAATGTCGGCCCGTATCATGCCCCGGTTCGCCCTGCGCCAGTCGCGCATCGCCATCCAGCGTCGCGCTGCCTCCAACACCTCCGAGGCCGCCACCAAGGCCAAGCAGGTCGGTTCTGAAGCCGCCGGCAAGGCATCGGAGACCGCCAGCAAGGCGCAAGAGGGCCTCTCGCGCGTTCAAAGCTCTGCTTCGGAGAAGCTCAGCAGCGCCGGCTCTGCGGTCAGCAGGAACCTGGCCAGCGTTGGTGGCAGGACCGGACAATTGATCAGCTTCGTCAACAGTGGGTGCACGCGACTACCAACATCATGATACATTCATTGACACATGATTCAGGCATGATCCCTCCTACCATCTACTACGGACGCGTTGTTAGCGAGCTCGGAAAGATGGCCGTCCAGGGCCGCAACATGGCTCCTCCGTAAGCTTCAAACTGATCGCAATACCTGAAAGGGCTCTATACTAACCCACCAAAGCACCATGCAAACCGTCCAGACCTACCTCCAGCCTGTGACCAAGGCTATCCAGAACCCCTCGGCATTCATTAACCGCGCCCCGACCCCGAAAGACCCCCAGTCCTTCATGAACCGTGTGCGCGATATGGACTCTGCCACCCTCAAGCAGGTCGGCATCGTCACCGCCGAGGTTATCGGTTTCTTCTCCGTGGGCGAAATGCTCGGCAGATTCAAGATCGTTGGTTACAGGAGCGATGCCGCGCACGCTCACCATTAGAGAAAAGTCAGGTGTAATGGCGTGAAAGAGAGGATGACAAGAGCACGGATGGCTTAGGGCGAGAAGTCGTGGTCTAAATGAAGGGAACGAGGCTGGTTCTGGCATTTATGACAGGTGCAAGGACCGGGAACGCCAGGGACCTGCTTGGGCGTGTACACTATTTGTCAATATTACCATCATTCGGTATTAGAGAGGGTTTCTTTTCTGTCTTGAAATATCTTATCATTCAGTGATGAACAATGGTTTTAGCTTCCAACTGCTGACATGAGGCAGTTCAAGCAACGCAGATATCCCGGGAGCGAATGCGACGAACGAACGAACGCGCTTTCTTTCACAAACGGAGCGCCAAGGCTGAGGTCTACTTTGACTTCCCATGATCCCAGCCTGCTCAACCTCACTGCTACTTCGGCCCTGACCAGCGCGCCAGAGAACGGACAACGTCACCGCAATGACCGAACAACGCGGTATAGTGGTATATCACTCAGCTAACAATTGCTGCAGGTTCACTCACCAGACGCCGTCGCATCGCCGATGACTGTTTTCAATTTCCGTCTGGAGCGCGTCAAACTTCAATGCACCTTACCATGTCTCCGCAGATACAGCACGAAGCACATGTCAGGCGGTCTGCCTCTTTTGCTCTGTTCCACTGACTCCAGAAGACTAGGATGGAATCTGCCGCCCTGCATTCAATCCAACCTGCTCCGGAACCCCCAGTCGGTCAGCGGGCTACAAGGATCTTGATCATGGCAGTTGTCACGCGAAGAACGCAGGGCTGGCGAAGCAAAGACCTGTTTGAAGGCACTACCGAGGACCGACATCATCCCTGAGCGAGCAGGCGCGGTCTGACTCAGAAAAGGGTGAGTGGCTCAACGTATACTGGATATGACAGCCAAGGCTTCTGTTTCGACTTGTCAAGTATACACGCTTCACAAAAGCCACCGGTGCCTTAGGTGCTTACACTCCAGGTGTGAGCGTATCGTGATCCGATGATGCGCGACTGGTACGCCTGTTTCAACTAGACGAGGACTGGCAGCTTGCCGATCCTTCGAGCTGGCTCTGAAGACGGAAGGATTTTCAAAGATACAATCACCCGGCCTTACCCATGGAAGAGCTGCAAACGTCACGCGGTACTACCGGCGTATGGACGCATTGAGAAGGAGCTTCCTGTACAGGAGTGACCATGCCATCCTGCGAAGAACATCGCCATCACTTCGGCAATAAATTAGCCGTGCTCCTTGGTGGACTGTCGTCTCGACATGTGGCTGGCCTGGCTTGACAGACGAGATTCGAGATTCACACACACTTCGGCGTACCTGCATCGGATGCCTGCTCTTGCTGCTGTGTAACGACCGCGAGCCGAGGCCTTCGAATGCCAAACGGTGACGCACTATTGAAGGTGATCCATCTCTACGTCGATATTCAACACGCCGACGCTGCATGTCACAATCATCGATGGGTTCGTCTCTTCAGAATCGTCCGTCGTAGCGAGCCCTTACTTGGGACAGGAAAGGCGATGATTCCTCATTAGACGCCTCGGTTCCATCAATGAGAGCAAATGATTTTCTCGCCAATAGATACGCATTTACCCTCGAAAGAAGTCGGGGCTGTCGGAAGGCCGGTCCTTTGCAGAGGCGATCGCAGTGCCTGCATCGAGTGACGCGGCTCATAAAGGCAAGGTAGCGAGCGAATCCTCGAGCTCATGTCGCAGCCCGCCTACTACATCTGCTATGCTGTAGCGGCTCCTGCGAGGTCCCGCGACGCATCCCACTTGCAAGCGAGCAGCTCATATATTCATGCGCATGATGCACAGCGGCACGGGGAAGACTTCCACCCGCAGATCATCACGATTAGAACAAGTAACCCCGGATTCTGTAGACAGTACCCAAGTGCAAGAATGCAAGCCAGCAACCACCTCGTCCAAGACGCCCTGCTCGTGCTGACTTCCTATCTGCGACCATGTAAGCAAACGCGAATCCGTTGGATTCAACGTCAAAACCGTGAAGGCACAACCCATGACGAGTGACGATTGCTTTTGTCTTACCCTCGGTGGCAGCCCCGGCGCACTGAGAAGGTGGCCGCTCATGCGATCGGCAATAATTGCACGTCGTTGCTGATGGGATGCAGACAGCTTGGTGGCTGCAGTCGAGCGATATGCGAGCTGCAGGCCCTGTTTATCGCATGCCCCACACCAGGACCCCCAAGCCTGCATGCGTCCAATGTTTATGCGGGTGCGGACGGAGGGTGCTCTACACGGGTATTTCGAAAGGCAGCCAGTGCAGCCGTGACGAGCGCCGCAATAATGGATCCCGCGCGTGCAACGCTCTCGGATGTACAACGGGGTGGAGAGAGAGGGCATCCACCAGCCTCCGCATTACGAGTGGTATTGCTTACGCGTGGGATTGGGCTTCGCGCCGTATGCAGCTCTCTCAACGGACTCGCGACGAGTTCGGGCAAAGAGAAGACGAAATTCTGGCCGGATTCTCACTTCTCGCACCTCTGAGTCGCTCTGACTAGGCCAAGTGGAGTACACAGCGAAGCTTTGAAGTCAAAGCGCAGCAGTTCACCAAAGCCAGCCTAGCACTGGACATAACAGCTAGCGTGAAGTCGTCATTAGCACGCTTGGAGGATTAGCCGTTGTGGGTGAAAAGCAAGAGCCCTACCCTTGCGTGACCCCAGCCCACATCGGCGATAGTCGTCAGCGCGTGGCGCGCACTCAACGTGAAGAGCGCCGCGGCGGCGCCGGAGCCGGGTACAGAATACCTAACCTAGTGTCGAAGGGTGCGCCACAGCGAGCCTATGTGTATGCGTGTGGGCGGCGGACTCGAAGGAGGGCAGAGGTGAGGCATGAAGGTGTTGCAGAGCAGGGCGGAAGGGCAGGTGAAGTGCAGATGGACATCTAGTCCACTGCGACCTGTCCGCCGAGCGAGGAACCTCCCGGGCCTGGCCTACGGGCATGCGGCCAGCAACCGCCGAGCATGCCGCCGGCCATTGCTCCCGTATATTGCTCCGCCTAGGCCGAGCGAGTGTGAATACACCCGTGGGCCAGACGGTGGTGGATGGTGGTGGGTGGTGGGGGGACGCTAGACCCTGCGACATCCGACAAGCCCTCTTGGGGCGGGCCGGATGCGAGCGATGCAATAGAAGAGAGGCAGGTATGCAATAATGAATGGCGAAAATAGCAGGAGTGGCAATGGACAGTGGTGGTAGTATGGGCAACAGAAGGGCCTAGTGGCTACAAAAACACTGGTTGACGATGCCCTAGGATGGGCAGGCAGGATGGGCACGCGCACTCACACTCACGCACACGCACGAGCTCGCCGGTTGCCGCCCTGCAAGACATGACTACTGACTACTAGACCACGATATTACGGACTACTGGCAGGGAAGCAGGATGTACATTGTGGAGGGTACTTCGACACTACTTCGACTACTACGAGTCTACTACCAATTCGACTGGCTGCGGATGACTGGCTCAGTAGTAGTGGCCACAGTAACTCATACACGCGCCCACCCATCATCCATGGACCATCAACAGACCATCAGACTACACAGCAACCGCCTCGAGAGTCCAGTAGTATTGGGTAACAGCCTCTTACCTAGGCTCTTACCCACAGCCTCTCCTCTGCCTTTGCCTCTGCCTTTGCCTGGGAAGCGCTCGACTTAGCGAGGGCCTAGCACGGGCCAGCACGCTACTTATCGCGCACAGTCAACGAAAGTCCAGAGACGACACGACGACCGCGACAAGCGGGATGAGGGGCGCCAGCCATAGCTCCATCTTCTGCAGCACGCCGGCCAAGCTCGACCTCGAGTGGACCGACCTTCACGCGCCTCACTTGCTCTTTTATCCAAGTGATCTCATACTGTATGGAGCTGCTGCAGGCGTAAAACCGTGCTAAATGAAACAAGCAGCGTCTGCGGATCCCGAACAAGCGCTGCATGGACAACCGAGGACAGCAATGGCGCACGCTTATATTCCCGTTTGGCCTTCCTCTGATCGTTTCCCTTTCCACATTCCGTCGCCTGTGAGGTCTATGTAGACATCTAGGCTTGCCACTCCTCTCGTTTGCACGTGTCAGCATGGTTTCCTGGCTTGTTATCGCCGCCTTTGCATGGTAAGTTGTCGTCCTCGTCGACCACACATTGACCGTGTTGTCGGCTGCTGGTGGTACCGCAATTCTCGTGTGCCACCATGCCATCCCATGCCGTGCACATCGGCTAATTGCAGTTTCAGGTTGTTTCGATATGTGCGATTAATTGTGAATTGCATCTCCCACTGGACTTACCGACCAGTCCCCATACCGGACAACCCAACATACACCTCCCAAGATGTCACCATCATCTTGCCGACCATTTCGTCGGGTGGCGAGGAACTCGACCGCACCATCCGAACATGTTTACAGTCACAACCCTACGAGATGATCCTGGTTACCATCGACTCAAACGCCGACGCTTTGACCAAGATTGCACACAAGATCAACTCGAAGAAATTGCGAGTCCTGAGCATCCGCGAGGCGAATAAGCGCCGCCAGATGTGCAGGGCGATCCCCGAAGTCACGACCAAACTCACCATCTTTGTCGACGATGATGTGATCTGGCCGGTCAAGGTGATGCAATGGATGCTGGCACCCTTCGAAGACCCGAAGATGGGCGGTGTTTGCACTTCGCAAAGATTGCAGAGATCAGAGACAGTTAGCGTTTGGAACTTCTTGGGCGCAGCATACCTGGAACGCCGAAACTTCGATTGCTCGGCATGCCTTCACATCGATGGCGGTCTGCCGTGCTTGTCTGGGCGCAGCGCAGCGTACCGCAGCAGTATCTTGCAGGACGAAGCATTCACCTACGGATTCACTCACGAAGAGTGGCGGACTTGCCAGCTTAACGCCGACGATGACAACTTCATCACCCGTTGGTTGTATGCGCATGACTGGAAGATTGGAATGCAATATCACAAGGAGGCCGAAGTGCAGACGACACTGGAGGACGGCCCGAAATATCTGAGCCAATGTCTCCGATGGGTCCGCAGCAACTGGCGCAGCAACTTGACCAGCTTGTTTGTCGAACGCCATTACTGGTGGTAAGCATTGAAGTCGTTTTGAACCAAGCGTCTTTCAGACATTAACATCATCTCAGGACCCAGCCATGGAGCACTTATTCCGTACTCCAGACGACTGTTACCGCATGGGCACTCCCTTACGACTGCTTCATCTTCTACTCGTGGCACAAGGCATCGGAGTCATGGCCAGCCGAAGAAAGGCAGTCCCTCCTCATCGCCCTGGCGCTGTGGACATTTGTCTTCAGCAAGACCGTCAAGCTTTGGGGCCACTTCTTCCGCTACCCAGCCGACGTTGTGTTCATTCCCATCTACATCGCCTTCGGTTACTTCCACGGATGTATCAAGTTCTGGGGTCTCTTGACACTCAACGCTGTAAGTGATGGATTCTTTCATTGTTTCAAAGTTGCATTTACTGACGTCACATCAGACCACATGGGGAAGCAGAGATGGTGCCGACACCGACAACCGCGTCCGTATGATTCGCTTGCCTCGCTACGACTCACCCGATCCCGAAGGTCGCAAATCGGAAACTTTCGAGTTCACCGACGAACTACTTCTCAAGCAAGAATACCTTCCTGCTTACGAATCACACAGCAAGCATTCTCGCTTGCCCCTAACGACCCGTTTTAACGACTGAACGACTGTTTGCCCTTCCACATGCGCGCATTCGATACCCAGGCGTCGTTTTCTTTTCTTGCATCCGCACCGCACATAGATGTTTAGATGGAGAGAAATCGAGGAGGAGGGCGAGCGCGCCGCTCGCCCATATGTGCGAAGTGTCTCTGGAAACACAGAAGAAAAAGAGAAAAAAATTCACTCGAGAAAAACTGTTTCTGCTTGGATTGATGGGGCGAACAAAAAATTCCTGGAAAACGCGACGGCGTCTTTTTCTTTCAACTTGACTGGTCCAAAAGCGCTTTATCGGCCTCAGCAAAACAGAGGGAGGATTGTGGTTTGTTCGACCCAGGGACAGGCGGTTTGTTCGCTCTATCTCGAAGACGCTTTGCCGTCTACATCTCATTGTACTTGTAGACTTAATAATGTTCACACATGCCAAACAGATCGCAAATTCACTCTCACATGCTTTTTTTTCTCCTTCCACCCACGTCCCCCACGCAAACAATTTCGAACTCCCAATATTCGACATCTCGGTTAGCTGCATGCTGCAGTGTCACTACTGGTGGTACCGGTACGTTTATGCAAGACAGCGAGGCGCCCGTCACCACGCTGCCGTGCCACATGGACGGCGGCACATACTCGTATTGCCGATGCACGTAAACGAGCGCCCCCATTGATGGCAGCCAGGACGGGCAGAGGCATCGTTGGCCGTTTCCAACCAGCCTCGCCACTCACAGAAGGAAGCTGGAACCAGGCATCCCGGACGTCAATCACGCAAGTACCCCTATGTGCGAGCGGTGCGGCGATTCCTGCAGCTGTGCAGAGTACACCTAGTACGCTCGAGCAGCTTGCCAGAGGTGCGCCGGGAGTGTCGCGCCGCCAATCAGAGGCTCGGCTTGTCGATATGGCGCAACCATCAGCGCATCCGCTGCATGTCTCATAGTTTGACAATGTACGGACATGGTACGCGGTGGTGGCGTGCAGGCTGGGTGCATGTCACTCACAGGTCACTCACAGGTGCATCTCGGGGGGGCAAAGGGCTACCTGACTAGAGGTATTCCTGACGGTCGCTCCGTCGTCCGACTGCGGGCCTTGCTGCTGACACCAAAAGAGTTGACGAAGGTTCTGCACATAGGGTGCCACACTGTCGGGATGGTGAGGTGAGGTGGAGGTGTTGGTCGAAGTCCAGGTTTATCACGCACCCAACCGAGCGTAAGCCCCGCGGGCACGTTGATATTACTAAGATGGTGGATGCGAGCGATCAAGGGTCTGAAGAAGATCGGATTGATGCCTGCCTGTCATCGTCTCGGCCCGTGGGCATCGGCGGAGTGTGCGATCAGTCAGACGACTATGGCAGAAGTAAGTTACGCACGACTAACGACATCAGGGCCTTGAATAACAGACACATCCAGCGCCAGCCTAGCCAGCTCAGCGTCATGCCATGCCATGCCATTATTCAAATGGATGGGGAGCTAGCACGACGAATGACTTGAGTCGGGTCTTCTTGAATCAGGCGAGGCTGGCGATTGTTCGGGGCGTCGAATCGAAGCACACACCAAAATTCCCAGCGCGTTGGATTCAGTCTATATCACCATTAATTCACTGCAATATGTACAACGTCCGCCTCCTTCCTCCTCCAGCCTCCAGCCCACAGAGGAACACTACTCCATCGCTCTTCTGGACAACGCGGATCTGCACGCACGACTCAGCCGGCTTGGCCTAACTCGTCCACTCCACACAGCTGAAGACTGGTGGCTCGTCTAGCTCGTCCGCTACGGGACTCTGTCTTCGTTCACGCCGTTAGAACCGCCGTAAGGTTTAGCTAATGGGCCCTTGACGATGGAGTCAGCTGGGAGTCGCCGGGCTGTGCTCACAGATTCAAGACTGATGGTGAACCAGCTCTTCTGGATCCAGCGGCGACGTTATCTTCGATCTCTCAGCCCCAAGGATGCCATTCGCTTGCGACCCGCGTTGGTCTTACAGTGAAGTGATACTGGTGGAGCAGATCCGGCGACTTCCACATCCTCCTATACCCTCCCCCCGACTATAGTTCCAGGGTCTCTGCGGGCGTGATAGGCGTTCAACGTCGTTACGAGCTTATACCTGCCGTTCCCGCACATCATCTGCTCACGCAAGTCATAACTCTCCTCAAAGCTAATGCACTTGATCGATTTCCCCTTCTGAGCGTGAGAATGGAATATTTCCGGACGTGCCCCTTCACGTGCACTACCATCGTTGAAGCCACGTCTCAGCGATCTGCCGTTTATCTGTCTTCTGACGCCACCAAATGGAGACAGCGCCGATCTAGCGAAACACTATCTGTCCTGGACCTGAGTCGGCATGTGGTCTACACGAAAGAAGGCCGCTTCCGGTGATAACCCCATCCTCGACTCATGCTGAAGATGGACATTCCACTTTGGGGTTGTTTAGGGCAGATTGTTCATCGGCCGGATCATCACTTGCGCTAATCTGCAACCCTTTCGACATGAACTCAATGAGCTCTGCTCCGTCACGGGGACGTCGTTTACAAATAACAGGGCCATCGCGTGTAAAAGAGATGGTTCAGCAATCGCATTCCGAATGCTACCTGAGAAAACGCAGCGTTTTTAAATCGCCAACGGTCCGTCACTGGCGACGAACAGCCATTCGTCCGTGAGACTCGATTGTGAAGAGAACGCCTGGTTGGGAGATCGACGCACAGGCCCGTTTGCAAAGTACACGGTGCTATCTGGCATTTTCGCTGACCACATAGTGCTGTTCTCCATACACGTAGGTCGGGGGTTATACTAACTCGGTCTCTAAGCTCTCCGGCCAGGTCTTAACTCGAATGCAACCGACGGTTACGGAATCTTGTCAAAACGGCGTTGCGATTTTCCGCCAACCGGGCCATAGAAGATGTGGGACCGCAGTATCACTCTCACCTGCCGAAACAGGAATTCATAAATCCAACACAACTACAGTTCAGTTACGATATCTTCCTGCTTCAATGGAACGGGAGACACTTTCTAAGGATTATAACTTCTTGGAGATCATTTGCATGAGCATTGATTTCGAGAATACGCTGGCGGGGAGTCCAATTCTGATCGATTAAAAATGCCGACCCTACAGACTTTCTTCCAGCTCCTTGAGGCTCTGGTAGACCTTCTCCCACTTACTCCACTCCTTGTCGTCTTCGAATCCACCAGCAATCGGCAGACGAGCGCCGTTCGAACCGCCCATATCCCAGACTCTAGCGAGAGCCTCTTTCAGGCCGACGACACCCCAGCGCGCCACCAATTTTTCACCCTGGCAGATCTTGAACTGTAGGTCGCGGAGCTCTTGCATGTCTTTCTTCGTGATGCCATTCGCCAGGCTGTCGTTGAACATGTTGAAAAGACGAACGACCACTTTTGGGAAGCAGCCTGCCAGACCGTCAATGGCTGCCATACCTCCGATGGCGAGGACAGGCAGCAGATTCTGGCCGAGGCCAGTAAAGACGGAGAACTTCTCGTGGTCGATGTTTGGCGACGCGGCGATCAGAGTCTGGTCGTCGATGATACCGTGCGAAAGCTTGGTGCCCACGATGTTGGGGTGAGCTGCGAGCTTCTCGAACGTCGACGGTGCGATGTGCAGGTTGTTCGTAACGCCGGGGTAGTGATCTGTGAATTTGTTAGATCTGGTGGACACTTGTCGCCGGTAATATTGCTTGAAGACATACAAATCATGATGGGCAGCACGCTCTTGTCCGCCACGGCCTCGAACCATTTCTGGATACCGGTCTGGTTGACAGCCGTTGCAAAGTAACCCGGACTGAGCACAAGCACCGACTCAGCGCCTGCTTCCTTACTCTCCGCGATCTGCTGGAGGGTGTCCTCGATGTTCTGCGTTGCGGTACCGGCTATGATGGGCGTGTCCTTGTATCCGGCATCGTCGAGTGTTTTCCTCTGACTCTTGATGAGCTCGTTGCGCTCTTTACTCGTGATGTGGACGGCTTCGCCAGTTGTTCCCAGAATCACGAGGCCTCTGATACCGCCTTTAACGAGGAATAAGGTGTGCTTTGATTGGGTTTCAAGGTCCAAGGGAGGCGATACGGGGTCGAATGAAGCTGTGCCTTCTTTCGCGAAGAAAGTTGGGACCTGTTGGTTACCGTCAGACAAATCGCAAGATCTCGGTTCAATTCAACATACAGGCACGTAGATGCCAGCAGGTGGAGGGGAGGCCATGATCGGAGAGTGATTGCTCGAGATCTCTAGGGTGTCGTTGTTTTGTGAGGTTGGGATGGGATGGGTTAGAATACGTGAGAGCAATAATGAACTACAGTGATACAGCTGTGAAGATAGGTGTGACGGTGCGATTGCGTACCTTAACCTCGCATGTTTATCAAAAACCGATGGTCGGCGAGCAAACCATCCCCCCACCTTGTTCGGCATTTCGGACAATTCGGTGGTCGCTTGTCCGAAGGCATGATGATGGACCGAGAGCTAGATCTGATTGAAGAAGACCCATGTTCTGGTCGGAGAACTCGGCAAATCGGAGTTCTGTAACTTCTCTTTGTGCTTGATAATCGTGTTCGAGCAAAGGTATGTATAGTCCCCACATGGCGAGTTCGTTGAGGGTGACCATATTGGCTAGTTCTTATAGCCAATGAGATTTGTGGGGGTGTATGCCTACACTGTCATGTTTTGTTCTTGTATACGCAACCAAACATCGAGAATTGATGAAGGTTTGTCTTGTCGGTGATTGATTGATACGTTGATACGGTACTTCGGCATTCCATAGTCCATGACGGTGCACTGGCGTTCAACTCGGTCTTTCGAATCGATCGCTGAATTGATAAAAACTCCGATTGTTCAGTCAAGCGACAGGGCCATTTCAAGTCAACCGCTACTGCAATCTGAACTGACCAATCTCCAGAATGGATTGTAGTTGATGGTGACTTGTATCACTTCAAAAATAAAAGATACGAGTTGATCGAGCTACCCCAACCCTAACCCGACGAGAGAATTCTACATGATGCGCTAAGCCCTTTCCGGACCGATCGTCTCGCTCATCCCCTCAGATCTTCCTTGAAATATCATGACACCTACGCTTTCACGGACAAAGACACGGCCGCCGACTCAATCAATGCACACCCGTGCAAAGAATGTCGACCTTCGACGGGAAAGTAAAAGAGTTCCCTGACATACGGATCGACCACTTCCGGCTCTCCGGCGCGGCAGCAGCATCGTCAAAACCGCCACTGGCCTACTTCCTCAGCCATGTGCACTCGGACCATCTCGAAGGCCTGGAAACATGCAAATCGTCTTTCATTTACTGCTCGCCAGCGACGAAAGCGATCCTGCTGCGTCTGGAAAAGTACCCGCACCGCATGAACTTCGCCAAAGGCATCCTCGAGAGCCGCAAGCAGACGTATCGCCACTTGAAGCTGCTGCTCAAGACGATCCCGCTCGCGACGCCGACGGTCATAGACCTGGCGCCCGGAAAAAGCATTCGTGTCACTCTGTTCGATGCGAACCACTGCGTTGGCGCTGTCATGTTTCTCATAGAAGGCGACGGGAAGGCAATCCTGTACACCGGCGACATCCGCTCGGAACTTTGGTGGGTGAACAATCTCGTGCGAGAGCCTGTAATGCTCGCATACTCTCTGCAGAATGGAGGTAGGGCTTCTTTGAAACAACTCGATTGCATCTACCTTGACACGACGTTCGCGAGTAAGGACAACCCGTACAAACACTTTCCGTCGAAAGCAGAAGGGACACAGGAGCTTTTGGAAAAGATCTCCAAGTATCCCAAGGATACAGTCTTCTACTTTGACACTTGGACGTTTGGTTATGAGGACGTATGGATGACATTGAGTGGTTTCCTCGATTGCCAGGTTCACGTGGACGATTACAGGTACAAGCTCTATCGGGCGCTCGCGGCTGGTGAAGGTATTAAAGCCGAAGAAGCCGCTCGCTTATTTGGATACAAGTGCGGTAATCACACACAGGAAGGCTGTCTTACCGAACGGCAATCCCGCCTGCACTCGTGCGAGCAAGGTACTGGCTGTGAAGTCTTTAAGAACGGTAGGTGGTATGTCAGAGATTCGGCATGAATAACGTGCTGACTGGGAAACGTAGACTTCGTACGTATCACACCAATTATCAGCCGACACGATGGAGTTGAAATGGCCGAGCTGGGAGCCGGAGGCGGCAAAGGCGACCTTGACCAACAGCACGAGCTGGAAGTTGGCGACGCCGGAACGCTGGTCATGTTGATGTCGTTGTGCGCAACAAAAATGCAGGACCAACCGCAACGTCTGAGTAGCGTGTTGCAGATGCTCGCCTCGTTCATGCGAGACCCTGTGCGGACGATTGCACTTGACTCGACAATGCTGCACCCAGATCAAACCGGACTGAACCATGAAGATGTGGCCGATCTGGAGCAATTGCCCATTGATAGTCTCATCCCTGCACTGGCGTCACTTGCCGCGAAAGCCAAAGAGCAGGGCGGTGAAAACACAACAACCGTGGGAAGCGGACAAGACACGAAAGCGGCACAGCGTACGAGCAAGAGCCTTCCGAAACGCTTGGTAAGCATTACATCTCGACCAGTCTTCATGATCGGACTAAACACTGAATCCATTTGCAGACCTTTCCCTACTCCCGCCACTCATCCTACACAGAGCTCTGCCACCTCATAGAAGCCTTCAAGCCCAAAGACATATGGCCTTGCACCGTCGACAAAAAGAACTGGTCGGCGCGTCAGTCTATGGGCTTCCTTTTCGGCCACCTCTACGATTCGCAGTGCAAATTCACGCACGATCAGGCTATGTTTCGACGCATGGCAAGTGTAGTGGCGACAGATTCGAAGTCGAGACCCGTGTCTCCAAGACAGGTGTCAACACCGAATGTTGCGGGTGAGGGAGTCGCTACCAGTGATCATTCCTTGGTCAAAGACAGGGCAACGCCTCCACAAAACCACATTGATGTTCTGAATGATGGAGCAAGGCCTCACATGATCCGCGAGACGGCGATCCATTCTGGACAAGGCTCCGCAACCATTGCAGACTCTGCCGACAAATTGTCTAACCAACCGACAAGAAAGCGACGTCGAGCTGATGACGAACTCACCAACGCCTCTGGATCACTACTCCACTCAGAAAGTGATGGTACAAATGACTCCATGCAACTACAAAGTGACAGGCAGAGGAACGCAATAACAAGCAAAAGCATAATTTCTCCCCAAGACTACTCAGAAGCATGGAAACGGGAAGCTTTTGAAGCCGCACTAGGAAACAATCCAAGCGACTGGAACGACATAACTCTTGTCAGTGTCTCAGGCCACCAAGAGCGGGAAGAAGAACTATGAAGGACACATGAAGTGCCGTTGTTCATTTCTCATCAAGTAACTAATAGAACCCAAGCTCGTGATCTACTCGGCAGGGAGAAAACCCCCCTCTATGAGCATGCTCATCCACAAGACTCATAAGCCTAAGCAGAAGGCGGAATACCAGCAGCCTGCTTAGCCTCGCCCATCTCATCTCTGCCCTCAGCAAAGACCTTGTCAAAGTCATACTCAGCCCACCTGATATCCGGGTTCAAGCCAGCAAACTTCCACACGCCATTGACCTTCTTGTACCAGTGGGTGTTGTAGCTGTGGGCGTGGCCCTTGACGGCGACGTGCTGGCGGGTCTCGTCCGAGTACTTCTGGTGGGGCACGCGCAGCTGATGGTAGCCGATGATCTCGTCGTCCGACACCTTTTCCCACTTGGTGCCGCCGATGAAGTGCTGCGTCATCAGGCGCTTGTCGCCCAGCACCTTCGGGTCCGAGGCCATCTTCACAAACTCGTCGGCGGGCATCTCTTCCCACATCTTGTTGAGGAAGGAGCGGTAGTCGATGCGCAGCGTGGGGGCGATGCATTTGGCGAGGCGGTCCCAGTCTTTGGTGTCGTAGGAGCAGGCCCATTCGTAGACGGCCGCCATGCATCCTTGCATCTCTGGAGGGGATACAGTTAGTCGTTGATGTTCGTTTGGGGTGGGACGGAAAGCCAAGGCAAGCCAGACCGCCACTATCGTTCACCGATGGGAGAGCAGGACTTACCATCGCAAGAGATGAGCTTCACGGGCTCGAGCTGTGTTTGTTCCGCCATACTGTATGATCGTTCGACTGTCTTTTGTTTTGTTTTGTAGGAGGATTGCACAAGAATGTCGAAAGTGTCAAGAGAGATGGTCGCAAGCAAGGTTAAGCAGAGCAAGAAAAGCAAAAGGACCCCTCGTCGCCAAAGAAACTTACTTGTGTTATTATATGATTATTACACCTCAGCTATGATTGCTCCCCACTACGGTGTAGTACGATTGGCTTGTTGGTGCGTCGGACTTGTGCATTGGAGCTGAGCGGGGCCGAAGCACTTTGGGGGCTTGACTTGTACTTTGGCTGCGTTTCGCTGTTTTCGCGACTCCGAAGCGCGCGAGAAATGTGACCACTACGAGAATAGATCCAGACTAGGATAACATTTAAGGCCGTACGACAAGCCTTGTTGGTTTCACCAGCTCGATTCCAAACGTCCGATATGTGTACCCGGCGCCACGAATCCGAGGATCAACAACAACTACGCCTGGGTTTGGTACTGAATCCTGTTCCTGCGTAAGCGTTTGGTACAGTACTGTTTGGGGATAAGATGGGCGGTGGCATGGGAAAGTGAAAGTGGGAATCAGAGTACGGAGAACGGAAAGTGACGATGATGGATTAATCATGGACGCTGACATGTTAGCTATTTCGGGATCGGAGTTCGTCGGTGATGTAGATACGACTAGGCCATCTTCTTCTGACATCGGAACAACCACTCTTCCAACACCCTGTCGTGACCATGTCACTGCGCTGTACTACGTGGAGTGGACTCGGTGTCCTTTCTCTCTCCCTTACAATAATAGTTACCTACATCTCATTGTGAATACACGTACTTTGCTAACAGACAAGCTCCCGAGAGACATGACGCGTTTCCTCCAAACCCAATCCAACCATTTCAACCCCCCGCTGCCTTGATGTCCGTTCGTCCCACCTACCCACGCAACTTTCGTCACAAGTACCACGGATTCCAATACCCACGTACATGTAGCCAACAAGAAGCATCCAGTAGGTAAATCTCGCCTACACACTCTCTTCTCACATATCTCGACCCATATTCCACTACAGACCCTCCCCACAACTACAACCAAGCATCCCAACATCCAAGCATCCAAGCACCCAAACAGCCAAACCGAACCATCCACAAACCCAACCAATCAACCATGGACTTCCTAATGGGCATCGGCATCGCCCTCCCCGTCGTCAGCACAACCGCCATCGGCACCGTCACCGGCGTCGCCCAAGGCGTAGCCGAGCAACGCCGCCAAAACGAAGACAGCAGCAACCAATCGCGCATGCTGAAATTCCACCTAGACGTGCACCTCGACGCGCGCACCTCGCGCTCCAAGTCCCCCGCGGCCAAACTCGCCAACCGCATCGTGACCCTGCACGACGACAAACTCTGGCTCGAGCCGCAGGACCACTCCACCGGACAGCCCGCCGACGAGAAAGCGCACCCGTTCACTGGCTTCTACGTTGCGTACCCGGATAGTGATAGGGCGTATACGCGGGGACTGGTGAGTACGATTTCGCGGGATCCGCCTGTTTTGAACTGGGTTTATGTGGATAAGGATACGCTCGAGTGCAAGTATGCGAGTCGGAGCGGGAGTATTGCGCATCATGTCGGGAGCTTTGATTGGACGGTTGAGGAAGGGCCGGATAGTGCTGTGACGCTGGAGGAATGGGAGGGGTTTGTGGCGATTGAAGAGCCAGGGGGAAAAGGGTGGGCGCTGTATTTCGATTGGGACGACGATGGGTTGAAGGCTGTGAAGAATGGCCGTAAGAGCTGCGAGGTTAGTTTGATGAGGCGACTGTTGGATACGCAGGATTTGAACAAGTGGGGGTTGAAAGAGGAGGGGAATATTGGGTTCAAGACTACCAAGGAGATTTGAGGGTGCCGGTGTTTTTGGTTGTTGTTCAATAAGTCATGGTGGTGGAATCCGCGTCGTCCTGAGACTGTGAGATTGCGGATTAGATTGCTACAGGGACACCCTTCACTCAAGTACTCGGCTAAGAGTAGAGGCAGGCCGATGCAACGTTCAAGCAAAGCAGAAGCAGAGATGTATTCGATCTCGGTGGTGCAGCATGACGCGAGCTAAGAAGTCTAAAGTTGTGATCATACAGCCAGCATCATACACATCAGCGTGGAGAATTATGACACATGCTCTGCTGCAGGGTTACGACCCGCATACAGCACGCATTCAGAAGAAAAGATGGGCATCTTGAATCGAGATAAGGGTATCAAAAGCGACCACCACCAGTCTTCCAGCCTCCCAGCCCCCCACGGAAGAAATTATTCGTGATCCGTAGCATAGAAGCAAAGCACACCACCGAGCAGAACGCCGGTCTCAATTCACGCCAGTCCCCACAGGCTTTCAAGCGTCGACAAGCATCTGGTTCTCCTTGTCTTCATCGTCCATCACGACAGGCTTGTCATCGCCTCCGGCCACGACAAGTTCTTTCGCCTTTTTGGCGCCAGCAGAAGAAATCCTGCTCACCTTACGTAGCGGCTTCCTGGCGCTGGGCTCTTTCTTTTCTGGAGACCCGTCATTGAGCGAGAGCGCCTTCACTGCCGAACGCGTGCGTTTGCGTCCAGAGGTCTCCATGGGACTTGACGAGGACACCGAGGTTGACTTTGTCTCGTCTGTAGGAGGTGACAACACTTGTTCCTGTGGGCCAAGTATCGTGGACATGAAGTCGCGCGCTATGGCATTGGTCAGCAAACGTTCGCAACAAGGGCCATCGGTAAACTTACGCTTCGTTGGAGAGTATCCCTCTTTCCTGCCCTTGATGATCGTCGTCGGACAAGCCGGGCTGTTGTGCACGACTATGCTAGAATCGTCTTCCGTCGTGCACACAGGGAAGAAGTTGCATGTGGTGTGCATGCTGACATCGGACGAGTCACGAGACGCGCCATGCAATCCGGTGCTGCCGTCGGAGGCAAGAGGCTGTTCGACTTTGCAGCTTGGCTGGACAGGATGGCTGCTCCCTCCACCTTTGGCAGCGAGGGCGTGGAGTGGCAACGGAGGTGGCGGCATCGACATGGCTTCCTGTTGTTTGGGTGGGCTCATGGCGAGGATGAGTTTCTGCAGCTGGTCACTCGGAAGACGGATCTCGAGCTGTGTCTTCTGCTGACGATGAGCTTCATTGACGGAGGGGAGCGCCAGAGAACCGAAGGCGTCCGTAAGCTCGCGTCCATTGACGAAATCAGTCATGTGAGGACCGTGATGGCCACCGTCGTAGATCATCTGCGGATTTCCCGTCTGCAGCGCATAGTTGTAGTTGCTCAGCACCGGTGTCGGGGGCGGCGGTATGGGCAGCCCACGCATGGGCGACGACTCAGTAGCGCTGTCGTTGCTGTAGTTGCGCCTGTGGGTAACGCTGTGAAGCCCGGACGAAACGCCACCAAGTCCATACTTGTTCGTCTGGATGTCTGTGAGTAGCGGGTTGTCAAACATCTTCGGATTCGGCCAAGCAATGCCCACGCGCTCGAGGTGGCCTGTGAAAGTTAGCTGCAAGTTCAGGACGCTGTGCTGCAATGTGCAGAAGAAGCTGAAAGATCACGAATAAGATCCGTGGAGTGTGGCGCTCAACCCGGTAAACGCCCAAGTTGGAGAGAGATGGAACGATGAGACATACCCATCGGAGCCGGGAAGAAGGCGAAGCACACACTGGTCGATAAGGCGGTGAAGATGGGCTTGCCATCGATCTGCTCGCGGAAGCCAGCAGACACTTCGACTTTGATGCGTCCGGCGGCGTCAGCAGCATCCCAGTCGCGCTGCGTGATGGAGGTCTGGTAGAAGTTTGGCCACTTCAAGTCATGGGCGACTGTATGGCCGCTGGGCTCGACGCTAGTTCCTTCGGCTGTTCGTTGTCAGTGACCTTAACACTCTCCGAGCATTGCAGTGGGTGAATCTCGACTCGACAACTCACAAATGACTTGCGGCCAAGAGCAGTCGTGCGGGTAAAGCTGCGTTCTGCCCGGCAAGCTGTCAGCAAGTGGTTCGCTTCGGTCCAGGGGAATCCCGCCGAATACTCACGCAGTGGTCAGGCCGTCCACGATGATCTTGATCTGCCAGAGCGCCCTGTCTCCCAGCCCTGGCATGGCCAGTAACCCGACATGCACCGGCTGTGTCCACGAGTGCAGGGAGATGCTGAAGCGTCTTCCTCCCGGGACGCTCGGGACAAAACAGATAAGAAGCGGCGTCGGGGCTGCGCCTGCGAATGGATATCAGCATCACTCCATTGAAGTCTGGATCAAACCTCGCAAAACCATCAGAAGGCGTGAACATACCGTTGGCGCCTGTGGACCCGCCGCCATTGCCAGCCTGTACGGCATAGCATGTTGTCTTGAACTCCTTGAACGGCACCTGGCAGCCCTTGGGGTAGAGGATGACGTCCCAGTCCTGATAGCGCATGGCGGATGACTTGCTTGCTGATGGTGATACTGCGGTGTCTTTGGATGTAAGTGAAGAATGAGGCGCGACGAAATCGTGAATATCGCGCGAGTGATGCAAAGGGATGGTTGAGTCGGTGTTCGATGTTTATTGTTCGAGTTTGCCGCGAGAAATGAATGACTGGCGAGGCAAATGCGACGGCCGGTAGGCGCGACGATTGTGGTGGAAGGCACATCTGATGAAGTCGGGAAGGCACGATGAAGCTTACTTCGACTTCACGTGTGGACGTACAGTTCAGCGCAGTATTCATTCCAACGTCGCATACAGTGACGAGTCTTTTCTTTCACGCATTGTACGGCACGCCGATGGACGCCTGTAAGAAGTGTGTATGTGAGTGAGTCGTCAGCTCATGTAGTTTAGTTCTTGTCGATATCGGAAAAGCTCACGTCGGACTGTGCCCAAATGTCAGCGAGACATGTGATGATGCCCGAGATATATGTACACCAGAGTCTAGGTAAGGTACATTTACAATCGACAGCCAAATGGAACCCTGCCCAGAGAACAAGTCAAAGAGCCTCATCCGTTAAGGAGAAGAAGCAAAGAGCATCGAGATTATCAATACAAATGCAAGAGCAGGATACGCACCGGAAAAAATAACAATAGATGAGAATCGTTCTTTTGATCAAAAGCAGCGCGAATACTCTAAAATCAAGTACAAACGAAAGCAAAAGCAAAAGCAAAACAAAGGAGAACGCCGTTTTCGCGATCTCAAGAAAAGGATAGTCGGGCATGTGGGACGCGCAGAGCAGAGCACTGCACCCAACGCCAAAAGCAACCGCAAAGTCAGCAATCATCGTGGCCGCCGTATCCGTTTTCCCAAAGCCATGAAACAAAGTTCTTTTTGTCGTCTGGTTCGCCTTTCCCCCCCTCGCGCCCGCCGTGTGAGAATCCTGCTGAAAGAAGCCAAAAGCAAGAAACCCCTGGTGATTTCCATCGCGCCAAAGGTAAAGTAGGTCATTCGTGGGTTTCGTTCCTCTCGTCCCGAGCATCGCAAAGGCCCATACGCAGTGGCTGTAGTAGTGATAGCAACGCTAAAGTGTGCTGGTGGCAAAAAAAGAGGAAGGGATGTAGTTAAGGTGAGGATGTTAAAACAGGGCATGTCTTGGTGTGTGTCGTCGTGAGTGAGTGAGTGAATAGTGATTTTTCCCTTTTAATTTTTTGATTGACCAACTCCCGCTAAAGTGCAACCTCACTCAAGGCAAGAAGGACGCAGAAAAGACGCTTTACTGGCGCGGCGCAAAGTTGCCGTACGGGTTGTGCGGCGGCATGCCCATGGAAGGGTAGACGGGTGGTGGCGGGGCAGGGCGGTAAGGGGTGCCAGCGGGGCCAGAGTTGTTCTGCGAGCGGCCCCAGCTGAGGCGCACGCGCGAGTTGCCGATGGGGTAGCCCTGCATCTGGTTGATAGCCATCTCGGCGGCGTGGCGCTGGACGAACTGGACGAAGCCGCAGCCCTTTCCGGGAGGGATCTTGACATAGGTGATCTCGCCGAAGCCCTGGAAGAAGGAACGGAGCTCGTCCTCGGTGACGTAGCCGGAAAGACCGCCAACGAACACAGTGGTGTTGTTCGGGTCGGTGAACTGGTTCATCGGCTGGGGAGCACCGTAGTAGCCGGCCATGGGCGGGGCGCCCATGGAGTACATGCCCATGGCGTTCGGGCCACCGGGCATGCCACCCATGCCAGGAGCACCGGCTGCGCCGCTCTTGTTCTTGGGTGTGGCGGTGCTAATACGCATAGGCCTGTTGCCGCAGTAGACGCCCTGCATCTCACGAAGAGCCAACTGTTGGTCGCCCTCGTCGGCGAAGCGAACGAAACCGTAGCCTCTGGAAAGGCCGCTGATGGGGTCGGTCATGATCTTGGCGGACTTGCAAGAGTTGTACTTGGTTTGGAAGAGGGACATGAGGACGTATTCGTTGACCTCGGGGCCAAGGTCGCCGACGAAGATAGAGAACTCGGGGCCACGGTCATCACGGCTGCGATCGGCGAGGCCACCGCCAGACGCCCAGTTGAGCTTGAACTGACGGTTGCTGTTAGGGATGCCCTGGCCGTTGAGCTGGAGAGCCTTGGAGGCAGCGTCGGGGCTTTCGAAATCAACGAAGCAGTAGCCAGCGTTGCTTCTGGGTGATACCTGTCAGTGATTGCTATACAATGTTTGCGTCGGTGTCCTGTGCTTACCCCGAGAATTTGTCACGGATCATCTTGACGTTAACCTGGTAGCCCATGCCGAACCACACGGTGCGCACGAAGTTCTCATCAATCCAGGGCTCAAGCTCGCCCATCCTGTATAGCTGTCAGCGCCAATTCCCGGCTTGTGATGTATCGAGTTTTTCACTCACCAGAGCGTGGTCTTGCCCTCCTGGGGCTGGCCGCCTTGCGCGCCAGGCGTACCGGAAGTCGGCGCACCCTGGAACTGGCCCTGGGGCTGTGACTGGTCCATCTGCTGGCCCATCTGTTGACCACCCATCTGCTGACCCATCTGCTGCTGGTTCATTTGCTGGCCCATTTGCTGCGGGTCCATCTGCTGGCCCATGGGGGTTTGCTGCTGGTCGGGACCGCCGGTTGCGCCGAATCCGCCGTGCTCCTGCGCAGGCTGCTGCGGCTGCGCGCCGGCCTCGCCAAAGTTGGGGAAGCTCATCGTTTCGAGGTTGGAAAGAGGATGTGTCGAAACTGCAGTGGGGAAAAAGTCAGTTGATGCTGATGACTGGTGGTGGTGGTAAATGCTGCGGGCGCATTCGAGTTGTGATGTAGGAGGCGGGCGCACACTCACGTGTGAAAGCTAAAGATGCCGAAACGGACGTCGAGTCTCAGTGACTTGATCAATCAATGGCGCGTGACTGGCGGAAGTGATGTGAAGTGAAGCACTGACAGCCGCTTGTGAAAGTGAAGTCGCGCGGAACCGAAATCGGAGTGAGAAGGAATTCCCAAGACTCGAGGGTGGAAGGAGTGGCGGCGGGAGGTGTGTTTCGCGGTCGAAGAGAGCGCGAGTGAGTCGAATGGATGGAACCTGCAAAGCGCGCGTGAGCCAAGCGTCGCAACGTGTGTCAAGCAGCAGCGGGAAAGGGAGAATGTGTGGTTGTGGGACGGTAGGACAGGGCAAGGCAAGGCGTTGTTCGGGTGTGCGCGCGTTTTGAGCTCGGGTCTGAGCGGGCCGTTTAGGGTGCAAGACAATAGCTCCGCGGATGCAGCTGGGCGCGTCGTTGCGACGACGGGATGCGAGGGATGGGGAAAAGGTGCAGGCGGCGGTGGTGAATGGAAGGGAAGATGAGGCTGTGTCAGGTGACCCGAGCGGACGAGATGAGAGGGTATTTGCGCGAGACAAGGTCGCCATCCGCCAGCTCAGTCAGTCCGCTCGCCCAGCCAAGTAGACTGTAGCGATGCGGCTGAGCTGAGCTGCAGTGAATGATCGGAAACAAGGATTAACCGATCGCCCTCCCGACGCTTCGGGTCCCACAGTGCAATTGAATCATCATTGATGTTGGTGCTGATGCAGCCAGCCTCGTTGGTCGCGGGAGCTCGTTGCGAGAGCGACAAATGACCTTTGGCGCAGGCAAGAATGTGCAGGTGTAGTGTAGTGCAGTGCAGGGCGAGGCAAGCAGAGTACATTACAGTACAGTACAGTACAGTATGAAGGCGAGAAGACGTACCGAAAGACCTAGTAATCGCGACGCCGAATGCAAGTGCAGACAAGCAAACAAGCAAGCAACCAAGGATAGCGAAAAACGGGAGATGCGAACGGAGTGGCGCGGAAGATAGACTCGATGGTGGTGGTGATGAGGTGGAGAGAAAGGGAGGGAGGGAGGGAGACAGGCACAGAGGGAGCAGAGGAATGGGATGGGTCAGTTCTAAGCAGAGAAGCGGCAGGCCAAGAACAGGGAACGGCAAGCAAGCAGCAGCAGCAGCAGAAAGGCGAACAATGGGCTCACAGCTGTTCGTCGCCAGCAGCTAACAGAAAGGCAAAACCGATTGGGCGTGCGGGGTGCTTTTTGCGAGCGAGTGATGAGCTCGAGAGTGGGAGAGAGCACCGGAAAACCGGTTACGCTACGTCCCTTGTGGTTGCAAGAGTACCATTATTATTATTCTCATGAGGTACTAGCCTACGTGTACTATAACTACTGTAGACCTTGCTGTTTCCAGTATACCGAGCATCTCCACCACCTCAATCTATCTTCATCTATAGGTAGGTATACCGTGAACCAAGTACAGTACGCAGTGCAGCAGTAGTAGTCCTGCGCCGTCCATGCCTTACACTCCCACGTTCCACAACATAAAGTGTAGATCGCATCTCACATTGCGGCATCGCATCGCTCGCGTGCAGCGCACACCACACACTAACTACTGATCAAACTGCACGCCCCTAATAACGCCCACGGCGAACCTATATCAGCCACGACCGTTGGCAAGCCCGCCGTTAAACTCCGATGCGATCATGCCACACACACGGCCGGACGATGCGGAAAGGCCGAAAGGACACGGTAAGTGAATTGTGAGTGACACATCCAAATTTCCAAAAAGTCCATGCTGCTACACGCAATAATGTTAGATGTCAGCTCTGTCTTGGGCGTTGGAGATTTGTTTGATTTTGATGTTTTCTCCGGTATTCGTCTTGCATGGTAAGCACATGTAAGCAAGTGCATGTACATATAATCAACCAGTGGTGAGAACTGACATCTCTCAACTCAAGACTATTCAATCAGAACAGGACACATGCTCTAACATACTGTATTCTTCTTTGGCATTTTTTTTTGTAAGGCTAGTCCGATAGACGCCGCTGCTCATCGTTAAGCACAACCCCGCTCATCATAGGGCCTTGACCGGACGAACAGGAAGACTGAGGGCCAGGAGACGTACCGAGGAAACAGACAAAAGGTTGATGATCACTTGAGAATTTCCGCAATAGACAAACCCCCCCTCCCTCAGTCAACACCCGCTGGTTCTCATCCCGCCACGCTCTGCCAAAAGTTCAAAGGGGGCCAAATAAAACAAGGAAAATCGCACGCCAGAGTGAGCGCGGGCTGGGCCGCGTTTCCCTACTTCAGGCGGCGCCGCTGCCATCGTAACGCGTTTGGTTTGCTGTGTAAAAGGAGTGTGTGTGCATCTACTGGGCGGGCTTGTCCTCGGTGCCAGAAGGCGCGTCGGCGGTGTCCTTGGACTCGGCCTGGGCCTCGGCCGGTGCGGCGGCGGACTCGTTCGAGGGCTCGGCCTCGGAGGAGGTCCAGAGAGTCTGTAAGTTGTGTTAAAGACTATCCGTGATTTCAAACGAGGCAACACTGCAGGACTTACCAGGTTGTCGCGGAGGAGCTGCATGATGAGGGTGGAGTCCTTGTAGCTCTCCTCGGAGAGGGTGTCGAGCTCTGTAAAGCACATGGTCAGCGTCATGCACGAAAGGCAAAAATGACTTGCTCGACTTACCGGCAATGGCCTCGTCGAAGGAGGTCTTGGCCATCTGGCAGGCCTTGTCGGGCGAGTTCAGGATCTCGTAGTAGAAGACCGAGAAGTTCAGGGCAAGACCAAGACGGATGGGGTGGGTAGGGGCGAGCTCAGTGGCGGCGATCTCGGTGGCAGACTGGTAAGCCTCGAGGGACTTGTCGGCGGAGGTCTTGCGCTGGTCGCTCATGGCGAACTCGGCGAGGTAACGGTGGTAGTCACCCTTCCTGTAGGCGGAAAAACAACGGTTAGTCTTGTTCGCGACAATGGAGTAGGATTTGTCGGCAAAACTCACATCTTGTGGTAGAAGACCTTGGACTCGCCGCTCTGGGCAGAGGGGATGAGGTGCTTCTCGAGGACCTCAAGGATGTCTTCGCAGATCTTGCCGAGCTCGGCCTCGATCTTCTGACGGTACTCCTTGATCAGGCTGACCTGGGACTCGTTGCCCTTGCTCTCCTCCTTCTGCTCGATGGAGGTGACGATGCGCCAGGAGGCACGACGGGCACCGATGACGTTCTTGTAGGCGACGGAAAGCAGGTTCCTCTCCTCGACGGACAGCTCCTGGTCGGCGGAGGCAACAGCCTTCATGTTCTCGACCATCTCTGCGGAGCATGTCAGCGATTGCGCACAGCATGATCTCAGGACATTGACATACCCTCATAGCGCTCGGCCTGCTCAGCGAGCTTGGCAAGGTAGACGGAGTTCTCGTAGCTCATTTTGGCGGTTGTTTGAAGTTCTAGAGTCACAGTCAGTACTGACGTTCAGGATTGAAAGTCGCGATAAGCAAAGTGAAGCCGATCCGCCTGTCGAGCACCGGTGCACAAGCGGGAGAAGTTGACGGTGGATGTCCGGTTGTTGCAAACGTGTGTTCGATGACCGCGGGGCCGGTTTGTTGACATGTGCGGGCTGTGAGCGTCATAAAGCGACAGCAAACCGGCGCGGCATTTTGTCCACTTTTGTGCCTGCTCCAGCGCTCTTGTCGCACATGCCGGCCATGACAGACGATTTGCGCGCCTCGCCGTGCGAGAGCATGTTCATTTCGTGGTAGGGCGCCTCCCATGGCTGCGATGCGGTGCTCTTGGCGACAGGGTTTGCAACAGCCGGACAGGGCGGTGACGGCGGCAGCGGTGGTGGCGGTGAGGTGGGCATGGGGTAGGAAGGGGTAGAGTCTTACGGATTGGTGGTGATAGGTGATGAGGCCGGCGACGATGGCAGGGCTAGCGTAGAAGGATTGTTGTATGTGGTGAGGACGAGGGTGTGGAGGGTGTGGTGTTGGAGTAGTAGTAGTGGGAGGCTTCAGTTCCGCTGGCGGTCGTGCCTCCTTCGAGGTGGGAAATGACCGTGCACGTGACGTCTCTCACTGACCCCACCAGCAGCACCGAGAGCACTCTAGATCTCAAGCCTTGCATACAGTACATGTGCATCTACCTCTTTTTCGCCTCACGACTGTTTACGACACGCACTCTTTGCCTCTTCTTCCACCACATTCGCCTCATCTTCAATCACAATGCTCTATGACTCGCCTTCCTCGACAACAACATCGGCCCAACAAACGAGCTAATCCGGCTAGCCTACGAAACCCTGAGGGAAGAAGGGGGGTAGTTAGAGACGCGTCTTAGCTTACCATTGGGCGCCGGCCAGCCAATTGCGCGATCGCACAGCGGCACTTTCTAGAAGTGATGTTTGTTTACGTCCCGGAAAGCCTACCCTTGCCATGTGACTCGTCACTCACGTCTGCCTTGGAAATGAAGCGAACATCGACCCCAGAAAGGTCCGGAGCTTGTCAACTGGTATTCGAGGGATTTGAAAGGATTTTACGACTACATCGAGGATGCAGGACACGAACATTACATCACCGCAAGGGCAGCATGGGAACAGACAAACTCGCGATACTTTGGATAGCACGTTGGCACGTTGCCCTGTTTGCAAGGGATCCTAGCACTCGAACTTGTAGATCGCTGCCGGGTATTTCTACCATCGTTCTATTTGTGTTGCATGTATCAACGCGCTCATCACGCATCTATCGTCTACCGTATGCTCTGCCAAACACTCCCAGCTCGCCTAAACACCATGCTGAACGCTCCAAAACCCATCTCAACCAGCAGGAGTCTCAGGACCCTACAACATCTTCATGATGTGAGGGTTGACCTGATACTTCTCCAGCACTTTACGGTCAACAGCTTTCGCGCCTGAGATTTCGCCCAAGCAGACGTCCTTCGGCGCATCGCACAAGCACTTGAACGGTTTGCCCATGTCCCACTCAGTGGAAGGGTAGAAGAAGCTCAAGTCCTCGCCAGCTTTGAGATCGCGGTCTCCAGCGACTCGAAGCTCGCCCGCAACACCATAGTCGCCCGCCACAGGAGCAGGCTCGCCCTCGCGAGTTGGGTAGGCTGAGGCTGAGGGGTAGTTGCCGTCGGCGTCAGGGGAGACCATGCGGAATTCGACATTAGGCGAACAAGAGTGGTTGATGTAGAGCATTGGGCTGTTGAGCTCGATGTGAGAGTTGGGGCCGGTCTGGACGCTGGACCATGCTGGGGCTTTCAGTGGTGTGTGTGTTGTGATGTAGGCGATCAGTTGGCCGGCTTTGAGGTCGACTTTGGCACGGAGTGAGTTTGAGAGGCCGTCTTCACCGTGCGAGTGGTAAGTGAAGTATTTGTCTAGGCCTTGGGAAGTGATTGGGAAGGCGGGATCTGTCTTTCCTTGTGAGGGATCGACGATGTCGCCGTTCATAAAGGGAGCCATTGTGGGGTTGGGTGAGGTTGGATGGAAGGATGGATTGAGTGGGTGGGTGAGTGTTGAGTTGAGACGAAAGTTGTTCGTTTCTTACTTACGACCAGGCGCCTCGCGGGTGTAGTCAGAACTTATATCCTCATCGGAATGCTACACTTGGCACTTTCGTACAGACGATCCGCGAAAGTGGGAAACGACGTACGTGGACGAGCGGATGCTAGGATCCATTGCTAAACAGAGTGGGCTCCAATCCAGGCAAGTGGAGGACTTCAGCCCTTCCCCGCAGCTGGCAGTGAATGTGATGTTCATGTCCAAGGTGCGAAGGATCAGGTGGGAAACGTGCGAGATCGGTATTTGTTCCTGGTTGCTTCCGGCAATATTTAAGCTTCTAATTTGTCAGTCTTCTCAACTACCTGCATTCGAGCATCTTGAGCCCTCTCTGCAGGGCAACTTCTTTGTATTACTTGGTCTATGAACACCGAGGCAGGTGATCACAGGCATGACGGGGTGGAGTCGGCCAGACCCATGCACGTGCATCTGCCTGTCCAAGCCGAGACCGAGGTGCGAACTAAGGTCATGTTTGCTGATTAATATTGACAAAGTTCGACGAAGAGGATCGGGACGCCAGTATTGGAGAAGGACTCAATCATGGACGTAAGGTAGTTTCGATTGCGTCCATGTCACGATAGCAGATTGCAATAGATGTAGGTAAGCAGTCCTGCGTTGTAAACAATGGCATAGATCAGTGAGACAATAGCCGTGTCTCGGCGCTAAGTTGTCTGTGGCTTGCTTGCAAGCAGACATGTGCCCGAGGCCGTAGCTACGCCGCAGTGGAGGACTGTCCAGTGGAGGTTCCGAATCGAAGTGACAAGCGGCCTCAAGAGGATCGAGCATCCAGATGGAAGTCGGACGACAGCTGTGAAGTAGCTTGACATATGAGATGGAGCATGGTAGAATGCAGGTATCTCTGGAGAAAGAAGGATGGCAGATACACACATCGAAGCCTTAACAGCTCCTGCCTCCGGGCCAATTCACGCTAACCCAAAGTAGCAAAATCTAAATACCGCCAGACGAGTAAACACCCGATTCCTAAGGCCGACTACGTTCACCTAACCACACATTCAGCTACCACAACAAGCCTTCTACGGCTTCGTCATCTTGCACCATGGATAGCGAGTCCTTGCGTACCGCATCCACATACCTCAACAACCTGCTCCTCGCCCGGGGCCTCCTACGCAACGGCGCCGACATCGACTTTGTCAAACCATCCCGAGAGTCTCGCGCCCAGATCATCAACTTGGTGCACGATCTCATCCTTCGCTCAGATCGTGACAAAGACCGCAACGAGCACCTGTCATTCTCCCTGCGTGGGTCGCGCGCCGATGACACACGCAAAGATGCCGAGATCGAGCGCTTGAAGACCAAAAGCGAAGAACATGCGAGAGATGCAGTGCAAGCACGCACTGCGGAACGTGTTGCAAAAGACGAAGCAAAGAAGGTGGAGAGGAATGTCAAAGGCCTGCAGGATCAGGCGGCCAGGCTGAAGACTGCACTTGCACAAGTTCGAACGCAATGCGCGAACGACGTAAAGAAGAGAGACTTGGAGCTGGCAAGGCTGAAGGCACATCTGCAAGATCAGAGGAGAGGCAATCGCGCTGGAGTCGTGGCACCGAGCATGACTGTCAGTGGCGGCGAGAGGTGGCAGACCGAATCATCCTCAAAAGACCTGAAGGATCCGGAATACAGCTTGAAGCAGGAAACAACCGCTTTCCTTACACAATTGAGTCAAAGTCTGAGCGACGAGAACGACGGGTTGATTGGATTACTACGCGAAGCGCTGAGCACCATGAAAGAGCTCCTCGGACTGCCAGCCAACACACAGACGATGACCGACAGCGCAATCGGAAGCCGAGGGAGCGCAGACGACGGCAAAGGAATCGACAACAATGTCCATGCACTACCAACATCATATGATACTCTGGCGACGGAGCTCGACAACACTCTGTCACATCTTTCGAAGATCCTCACGAACCCAAACTTCGTTTCCGTGGACGAAGTCGAAATGCGCGATGAGGAGATTGTACGATTACGACAAGGCTGGGAGCACATGGAGACACGGTGGAAGGACGTTTTGTCCATGATGGATGGGTGGCGCCGACGAATGGACACTGGGGAGACTTTACGACTGGAAGATTTGCAGCAAGGCATGGGTCTGGTTTCTCCCTCCAGGGAAGATCAAGCACGATACGGTGTACGTGAAGATGAAGAAGATGAGGACCAGAGCTTCTTCGAGGGTGAAGTGAGCGATATTCGTGTTGAGGGTCTTGAGGATGAAATGGACGAGTCAAGCATGATGATGGAGCCACCTCAGCTCACCAGCAGTCTTGGATCCTTGAGCGCCTCTAAACGAAAGCGCGACATCTTGGAGCCGCCTGCAAGTTTCGATCTCCGTCCACCTGGAACTGTGCAGAGGTCGCCTCTGAAGTCCGCACGATCTCAACGCAAGCATAAGCAAAATGCGGATGGAGAAAGGAGCTCTGCAGGGCACGTGTCTAGCGAGCAATCACCGGGAGCGCAAATGACGCTCAACGAGAAATTGGACGCTGTTGCCAAAGAAGCGGCCGATGCTCAAGCGGCAGGAGAGGCTCAAGACGGTGTAGCTGTGCATGATGGAGCTGCAGATGCCGACGAGCTGCAAGACGATGATACCCTAGGTCAGATATTCAGTCCGGTGAGGAAAACCCAGATCCGAGGCCGGGCTAAGAGAAGAAAGAGCACGCTCAGCCGAGAGGAATTGGCGGAGCTGCTGATTACTGCAGACGAAGAGTAGATATGCAGGCACTATCACTTGTACCACACGAACGTCCAGCCTCCGGATTAATCATCTGCATGGACGGCGCAGGTGGATGTACTATCGTGTAGGTTACCGTTATATCACGCGCACTTTTGAACACAAGCATCGCGCTCCAGATGACCGCTCGCAATGGAGCATGGTGCATTCGAACTTTGTTAATCCTGATGAACTACTAGGATGCCGGCATGTCAACGCAGACCTCTCGCCATTGTCAGTTCACCGAATATGTATTAACTGGACGGGGAGCGTGCCAGGCACATCTCGTCCGACTTGCGGTGGAGAGTGAATGGAGGTGAAGGTTGAGATATGCATGGCAATGATAATGCAAAGTGTCATGCGCGACAGTGAGCTGCACATAGACGCCGAGACCAATGCACAGTGCAATATAACATACATGTCCAAGTGCGGGCGGGCTAAAGATAACAACAGTAACGAGAGCGACGAGAACAAGGTTTACCTGGCTATCCTGCACACAAGCGAACGAGTCTTGGACTGAAGAAGACATCACGTCTGCATCCTTGCTGCGAGTCGAGCGATCGTTGGTGTGCTGCACTGTTGACTGGCTGAGCCAAAACTGATGGCCCCACCGCGCAGGCCAATGGCAGACGCAGCTTAACCGCGAACCTCACGCCTCGATCAGCACACTGCGAAAGACTCCTCCCACACCTGCCCGAGTTGCCCTCTCTGCCCGTGTGTACCATCCACTCGAGCTCGACTCTTAGCGCTGGCATGCGCCTTTCCGATGTTCGCATTGCACTGCATGGACGAGCACCTGTCCAGCCTGCCATCGACCGCCACCACCAAAGCCCTGAGCATAAGTATACCACTCCAACGCGCGCTTCTATCCTCTCTTTCTTTTCTCTCCAGCAAGCCTGTCAATCGCAAGAGTTGTTTTTTAGTTACACCCTTTTTTTTATTCTTCTTTTTTATTCCCCAAGGGCCTGGTGCTCGCTGTCTATACCCTCACAATCTAATTAACCAATCCACTCATCTGTCGCCGGTCGACTCTAACACAAAATCAACAACCAACAACACGCTACTAATCAGCTCTTCTTGCCCATCAAACGCTTCAATAACCCAACAACCACATACGACAAATTATCAAAACCAGATCAATCATAATGGCCGCCGTCCAACTCAACTTCACTCTCCGCACTTCCGCCCACTGCAAATCCGTCCACCTTCTCGGCTCCTGGGACAACTACAACGGCCAGCTCCCGCTCTCCAAGGATGCCGCCAAAGCCGGAGGCTGGAAGGGTACCTTCCGCTTCCAGGGCAAGACCTTGAAGCAGGGCCAACGCTACTGGTACTACTACATCATTGACGGCTACCACGTCTCCCACGACCCCGCCCGCGAGTCCGTCGTCGAGCCCACCACCAGCCGCAAGCTCAACATCCTCGACATCCCCTCTGGCAAGCCCGCCGCCGCCGCCGCCACCGACAAGGCCGTCCGCCAGTCTCGCCGCGTCTCCGACGTCCCAAAGGGCCGCTCCCTCAGCCCGTCCCAGATCAAGTCCCCGATGCCCCAGAAGCCCCACGCCAGCGCCGCCCTCCGCTCCGAGACCTTCGCCGGTCCCACCGTCGAGCAGCTCGCCGCCAGGTTCGCCGCCGCCAACGTCAACGACTCCGAGGACTCCGAAGACGACTCTGAGGACGACTCTGACTCCGACGACGACTCCGATGTGCCGTCCCTCACTTCCCGCAGCTCCGGCTCCAGCACCCCGTCTTCCGTCTCCAGCACTTCCTCCTGCTGCACATGCGAGCGCTACGGCATCACCCGCGCCGGCGCCCGCGTCAAGCTCGACTGTGGCGGCAACCGCTGCGGCTACTCCGACGGATCCGACTGCTCTTCCGAGTCCGAGGACGAGTACACCGCCCAACGCGCCACCCGCCGCCAGGGTGTCGTCGTCCGCAGATAAGCGACTCGTGCCACCGAGCGCCTTGCAGTCCGCCGCCGTCCCTAATGCAGCGAACCTACAAGCGCGCTCGCGCAAACAACCCCTTGAGGAGAATTCGAACTCACCCCGACGTTCATTTCGATTGCCGCCTACCTATTTTTGTTTGGCTCCCATTTTTTGTCTCCCTGGAGTCTGCTCCCGGTTCGACATTCGCAAGGCTTGCAGCTGGTTCTGCCTGCTTTCGTGTCGCGGAACCTCCAAACCCAGACCGCGCAGGCAATCCTTTTGCCTCGCACGTCTGTTAATCCGGCAAGCTATTGCCGCACTTCGCTGCTTCGCGCGAGGACCAGCGGCTTTGGAGAGGAGGAAGATGACGATGAGGTCTGGGGAGATGTCAGACCGCACGGAGGCGCATGGAAGGTCTGTGGAGAGGGGATCGGTGAGGATCGAGAGTTGCCAGGAGGAGTGGCAAGGATGGAGAAGACAGGGTACGATGCTTGCTACGCTCAAAGCTCGTCCAGCCCTTGTGCGTCTGATGATGGACGACTTGAGAACGAACAAGGTGTGTTTTGCTTCGAGCACTTCGCGAACTCATCGAAGAAAGCCAAATAGCTCGACCCAGATATCAAATACAAATCATACCGTCATCCATCATTGTAAAACTTTCACGCTTCGTCTGACTTTTCCAATGCTGATTTCCAGGTTCTTCGTAAACTACCATTCGATCAACATTTTCCATTCGTTAGGCATATCGGGTGACTAGAGAGAGTGGAAAACGACCAAAGCCTGGACTCGAAAGCTGCGGCCTGCGCTGCTGCGTATCCATTGCGTTGCTAATGATTTGGTAGTAGATACACTTCGGACGCTCTCCGCCTGTGTAAACGGCTGTCATCTATCATCCGTCCAATCGATCCACACATACACCATAGAAAAAAACAGAACTCTCGAAGCCGAAACGCCGTAACGAGCGACTCGATGTATCCCCCATCGAGAGTCGTCCGATTAAACTCCCAGCCAGAGCAACAAAATCAGAATCCCCAATCGTTGCTCTCTATACCGTGACCGTCGCCCGGCTTCCCAGCTCGACTCGGTTGAAGTCGGTGTTGGCGAATGAGAACTCCTCTGCTCCTCGTATGGCTGTCGCATGCGTAGCCCACAAAGACGGTTTTCTCCTGGACGCTGAAGAACCACGTCAACACCACTTCGGTTCAGCAGAAACGCTCTCGGAATCTTGGACAAAGGGCGTTCTTTTTCGTTGTTCTCTCTCTCCGACAATTCCAACTTACCCATGGCCGCGCTGTGCCCGAGCAGGACAGGGATCGATCGAGTGGCGGTGGTAGATGCACTTGCAGACGGAGAAGCGCTCGATGATCTGGATGCACATCGTGGACAACAAATTGGGCGAGGGTTTTGCTGTTGTCGTTTCGGTCTGCTTGTGGGTTGGTGTCTTCCAGCGGAGAAGGTGTTGTTAGGGGGCCTTGCTGGTGTAAGACTGCAAGAACGCTCAGAACGCTCGATGGGGGAAACAATTAACAAGCAAACAGATCCCAAAGATGCGTGGAGGGAGGACTTGGTAAGGCGGTGATGATACTGGATATCGAACGCAACGTGAGTGGCGACTATACATATATATGTGTGTGTCTCTACACATCAATCTTACTGCATGTCGTCGTTCCATGGGTGCGTTGGAGAAGATCTGCAGCCTTACAGAACGCATGTCTGTACAGCGAGACTTCGAGGTAGGCTGCGGCGTGTTGTTCCTCGTCGTTAGTGGTTCTCTATCGACGGCAATAGGTTGCATCAGTGAGAAGAGCCATGCCGGTTCTGGTTCAAGGTCTCGAAGTCGGGACTTTGCCTATGAAGCGATGCCGACGTTGCTCTGCAATGTCAGATTTGCATAGCCTACCTACATTCAAGATCGACGACAGTACCGGCAAGGCGTGCACTCACGATAGGTAGTCCGGCAATCGTGAGAGCAAACTGAAGAAGTTGATTTGCTCAGAAACGTATTTCCACACCAAAGCCGGCACGGGTTGTTGGAAATGTTGGATTTGGTTAGCCTCGAATGAGGCTGAAGGAACTGAACATGCTCGCATTCCAATCCATTCGGTTCTGCTAGGGTAAGCAGAACGATAGATGCTTGCAAACTCGATGCTCACGTGGGGTGGCCCTGCCATGTGCGCGATGCAATACGTCGATGATCTCTTTCCGCTGTCAGCGAGGTCTGACAGCTGTGTATGACAAAGACGGTCTGCACGGGTTGGACTGCCTACTTGACATCTTAGCCCGGTACTGTCAGCTTTGTTGCTCAGTCAAATGTGAGAACCTCTTCGAAGCCACCTACGTGCGAACTGATCAGTCTACCGAAATGGCGGTAGATCTTCAGCCCTACAGAGTACATGTAGCTTTGGCTGACTGCGGCATGCGGCATGCGAACACGAGCGGTCGAATACCGCCTGATTGTGTTGATTATGAATCTTTGAGTCGAGTCATCGAATGAGCGTCTGCTGTTGGTTCCAACAGGACACTCCAGATCAACCATGACGGAATTGCAAAAAGACCGCTGGCTAACGTTCATGGCTTCCTTCCACCAAAGTAAGACTCTGGAACGGCAAATGGTAATATTGGAATCATGACCTGCTATCTATCCGGTTCACGCGGCAAGACTATGCTGACCCATCGCCATTCACCGCAACTTCCTTTTCTTGCTCCTGAGGCGGTGGTGCCAGCGACTTCATTGGCGCCGGGTTGAGCACACCCGCAGCATCAATCAGAGGAGCAGAAGGGTTCAACTCCAATCCAAAGCCAGGCTTATCCAACTCGCTGACATCCAGGTAGCCCTTTGTCGGGATCGGCTCGTTGATGAACAGGTTGCCGAACACGGGCAGTACACTCTTGCCGTCTGGGGAGTTTGCGAGGTACTCCTGGAACGGACAGTTGGCTTGCGACACGACGAAGTGGTAGCTGTAAGGTCCACTCGCATGAGGGACCACGGGTAGATCGTACGCCGCTGCCATGGCGGAGACTTTGAGGAGCTCGGTCAAGCCGCCAACCCACATCACGTCGGGCTGCAGAATGTCGATGTTGCGGCCCTCGACCAGCTTGCGGAAGCCGTAGCGCGAGTACTCGTGCTCGCCTGTGGTGAACTTGATGGTCGGGTGGGCGCGTTTGATCAGCGCAAAGCCATCGATGTCGTCGGGCGAGAGAACCTCCTCCCACCAGTCGATGTCCAGGTGCTTGCACTTCTCGGCGAGCTCGATGATGTACGACACGTTCAAGCTCATCCAACAGTCAACACGCAGAGGGAAGTCCGGGCCGAGAGCCTCGCGGTGTCCCTTCAGGTATTCGTAGTTCTTGCGCAGTCCTTCGCGGCCCTCGGCAGCGCTGTACGGAAGTGCCACTTTTGCTCCGCCGAAGCCCATGTCTCTCGCTGCTGTCGGCTCTGGTCCGGTGCAGTAGAAGTCGAGTCGGTCGCGTGTTGTGCCGCCAATCATCTTGTAAACTGGCTCGTTACGAATCTTGCCCAGGAGATCCCACAGTGCGAGGTCGATGACTGAGATCACAGCGACCGGCAGACCTTTGCGGCCGTAGAACATGGAGGCTCTGTACATTTGTTCGAAGAGGTTGTTGGTATCTCTGGGGTCTAGGATCTGCGTTAGTTTGCTACTTTCGTATCAATCGATCCACACCACGTACCTGCACCGATAAGGAATCTTCTAAAGTGCTCAGCAGTCAACCAACAAGCTGGTGGACCACCGAATCCAGTCGCAAAGCCTTTGGAGCCGTCTGTTGCCTCAATCTCGACACAGAAAGAGCCCAGAACATTGATGCCGAAGTCGGTTCGTGACTTGCGGTATTGAGGGTAGTGGGACATTGGTGTGGCGATCTTGGAGTCGATTAACCAGTGGCCACCCTTGACATTGTGGTAATCGCCGCCGGCTCCTACGCCTTGGACTAGGAAGGTTTTGATCTCCTTGATGCGTGGGAACGAGCGGACACTGCTGTTAGAGGTTGACATATTGCCGCGATCTTGGTCTGCCCGTTGACTGTTGCTGCTCAGTCGTTCAATTGATCTTCCAGAATGATTCAAGCTTCAAAGGAGTATCTCTGTCTGTGTGAAAGATCAAAGCAGAAGATGAGTATGACTTGGAGAAGGAGTAGGGAGGTTTTACAGAAAGAAAAGAGGCGTCCATGGGAACAGACGGCGTAGTATACTTTCCCGGCAACGAGCAGGTGGGTCATCATCTACCATCAACCAGCACATGTTCGGTCAAGAGGTAGTCCGCCCACGCACTATCGGCATCTGTCTGTGTAGCTCAGGTGCTCTTGAGAGTCTGTTCGGCACGTTCTGGCGTCCAGTTGCAGCAAGCACAGCAAGCTCGGAACGACTTGGCGCATGTGTGCGGGGTTGAAGAGGGCGAGCAAAAGCAATAAAACCCCGAGCCTCCCGCCCTCTCGGTTCCTTTTGTCCCGCACCCCCGACCATCATGTCCACCAACACCAACCGCACGCCGAGGAGTGATGATTCGCCCGGGAATGCTGCCGAGCGCAGGGATGAAGAGACATGGAGCGACGACGATGTCTCAGAGGCCGACGGCGATGATGGGACTGGCAAACGCAAGCGTCAGAAGACTTCGCGACCATTGAGCGTTTCGTGCGAGCTGTGCAAGTCACGAAAGGTATCGCCAATTGCAGTATTTTTTGTAGATTTAACTTCAGCTTACCTTCGACAATAGGTGAAATGTGATCGAGGCCATCCTCGTTGTGGGTGGTGCACAAGAAATGGCGCGACATGCGAATACAGAGAACGCAAGAAGCCTGGTTTGCGAGCTGGTAAGCATTTGAGAGAGCGTTTGATCTTACCGATATTGAACAATCACTTATTCAATCGATCACAGGATACGGCAGAGAGCTCGAAACTCGTCTGGGTAGGTGAAAGAGCGGTCCCGTGATCTTACCAATCGTATCATCTGAAGCCAAGCAAACGCTGACACTATATCCAGACAAACTCGAAAGTGTACTTGCAACTCAAGGCAGTCTTCTCCAGCAGCTTACGAACCACATGTCGGGAAACTCTCCAGGAAATCAGCAGTCGCCTCACAGTGTTACCTCGCAGCACATACCGCAGGCAGAAGCTGCCTTGTTCATGCAGCCGGCTGCGAACATGTATTCTGGGTCACAATCACATGTTTCGTATCCCGGGACCTCACAGATAGGGACAGCACAGCATCCATATCTCCCTCATCAGCAGCAACAACAAAGCCGCGATTCTTTGCCCAACGTACAAGTACCAGCAACCGGCGGCCCATTTGCCACCGTCAATCCACCATTGGAGTCGCCCAGCTTAAATATCACATCAAGCTCACAGAATGGCGTCGTGTCGAACAACGGACCGAGCTCAGTCACACAAGATCAAGACTTCCCTCCTTATGATCTTCTGTACGCTTTGACGGATCTATTCTTCAAGCACGTCAACACTTGGTGTCCCATACTACACAGGCGAACTACTTTGGATTCGCTCTTTGGGTCAGCCGCTCTTGAGGAGGCCGACCGCATTCTACTTCATGCCATAGTTGCTACAACGCTCCGTTTCTCCACGGACAGCAGACTCACGCCGGAGGCACGTGAACGGTATCACGCAACGTCGAAGCAGAAAGTCCTTCTCTATGGACTCGAAAACAGCTCTGTCAAGGCGCTGCAAGCTCTTGTCATTCTTGCCTTGGATATAGTTGGCAGCTCAAATGGGCCTCCTGGCTGGAACCTCCTGGCACTGATGGCTAGGAGTGTAGTACAGCTTGGCCTAGCGGTCGAAACTACATCGTCTTCCGTGGCACCGGTGTACCCTTCCATCTACACGCTGCGTGCAATGGTGCTCCCGGATTCCGGATCTTTCATCGAAGACGAAGCGAGACGCCGACTATTCTGGATGATTTATCTGCTGGATCGTTATGCTACGCTCGCTACGGCCTTTGAATTTGCTCTGGATGACAAAGAGATAGACCGCAAGCTACCTTGCCGAGACGACCTCTGGGCACGTAACCAACCCGTGGAAACCAGATGGTTTCAACCTCCTGACCGCGCCGAGTATCACGCAGACGTGCCCGAGAATCTCGGATCGTTTGCCTATTACATCGAGATCCTTGGTATACTGTCTCAGATCCACCGCTTCCTCAAGAAGCCAGTAGATATTGGTGCACTGTCCGACGTGGAACAGTGGCAGCGTGAGTACCGACAACTGGACAGCAAACTGAACGCGTGGAAGTTCAGCCTCCCGAGCGAACACGGTAACATGTCTCGCCTCTTCGAACCAAACAGCAGCAGTAAGATCAACTGCATCTGGATTATGCTGCACATCACCTATCACACGTGGGTATCTGTCGTTGAAAAAGTCGCTTGACACCAGCTAACGTAAGCTCAGTACTGTAATCCGGCTTCACTCCTCGGCAGCATATCCGACAACAAGGTCGCCGATCTTCACTCCGTCATACAGCGCCAGCCAGAGATGTCACTCCGCGGTGGAAGACATCGGCACCCTGTGTAACTACGTCAAGAACAACGACATGCTGAACAAGCTCGGTCCGCCATTCGCCTTCAGCCTATGGGTCGCCGCTCGTCTGCTGCTTGTACACGGCTCAACTATTGATCATCAAGTCAACCCAGCAATCCATCCACTCGTGGAGACACTACGGGAGATGGGCTATTACTACGACGTAGCCCAACGTTACGCGATCCTCCTGTCGCGCGTTCTCGAAGAATACCACGACAGCGAGCGCGCGCCTCCAGGTGTGAACGGTGTACGTGAGACTCCCTCCACCGTCCGCATCCTGGCCGACATGCGCCGCTGCGCCTACGACCTCGACTTCCTCATCTCTCGCCAGCCCAAACCCGCCAACGCCAAGCTGAAAGCCATCACCCCGGCTCGCACGCCCGCTGCAAACGAGCTCGAGTACCTGGACGTTTTCGACTTCTTCAACATGCCCCGCTTGCCTTTGCCTGCAGGTACCGATGCCGGTATGGCTGGTACGGCCGGCAATGGCGATGGCGGGACAGAGTTCCAGGCTCTGGAGGGCAACGCGAACAGCGAATTCAACATCACGAATTTCATGTATGATGCGAATTCGGATTGGTTCGTGAAGAATGCGAACTCTTGAAGGCCCGGCTTGCTTTGACTTTTGCTCACATGGAGGAAGGCAAAGCCGTCGTGTATGTACGTAAATGAGAACTCGGGACATTGTCTCTCCTGCGACCAATGTTCCAGACTGTACAGAGGCCACGCGATAGAACAAACGTCGAAGGAATGACCAGAGGAGTTTCGTCTTACGTTCAATGTTGGCAATGAGCGAGAACTTACATGCATCACTCTCGATAGTACCATACACCATTTGCGTCGCGCCTTTGAGTGTGATACAGATCATTGCAGAAATACACATCTCAGCGGTGCCATAGGTCTTGATCAGTTCGAGCTCTTAAGATACTGCCTCCATGATTATTCATGATTGTCAGAGAGACACAAGAAAGGAGATGTGTTGTTCTCTGCGGTAAACCGTATTGATTCTATTCGAGCTCCTGAGATCTCAGCTCGAGAACTCGTGAGTATGTGAGAAGATAAGTTCTGCTACGCACATCTCGCTCAGAGGTACTACAAATCAAGAGTCCTCAAGTAGCACGATCCAGAAAACGTGACCTCAATTTCCTTTCTCCATGAAGCCTTCCTTACCTACATAACACCACAACCCCAGCCCTTCCCCTCCACGCCCTCCTTCTCCAACTCCCCGACCCTCTCCTCAACCCTACCAACAGACCTCTCGAAATCCTCCACCCCAGCCTCGACATCCTCAATCCTGCTCCTGAGCCCGTCAATCTCATACTCAAGCTTGGCAGCCAACGTCTCAAGTTCCTTCCCGCCCTCCTCCAACGTCTCCCTTTCATCCCTTAGCAAAGCCTCAATGCCCGCCTGCAAAGCCTGCAAGCCCTCCTCACGTGGAGCGTGGGTCTCGCGCAGTTGGGCGGCGTTGCGCTCGGCGTACGGTAGGAATTCGCGGAGGACGGAGAGCTGGGCGCGCGTCCAGGAGGCCGTTTCGTCGGAGAGGGTGTGTAGCTGTAAGTGAAGGTTGAGATTCGATTTGGCGGAGAGTTCCTGCGCGGCGTATTGTTTGATCGGCTCGTCGGAGTCGGAGTCGGAGTCGGCGATGGCGGTGATGTCGCGCCAGGTCAGCACGCTGTCTTCGGCTAAGCTGAAGCTCAGGTGGCGAGGGTAGTGATCGTCGGTGCGGAATTCTGCGCGGCTGGTTTCGAGATGGCTGGTGGAGAGGGTGCGGCGTGGGATGGTGGGCGCGGGCTCGTTGGAGTCGTCTGGATCGTGCACGAGTTCGTCGTCGGTTTCGTCGAGTGTGTCTGCAATTGAGTGGCGCTGGCGCATACTGCCGGTGCCGTCTGATGTTTCTGTTCTTCGGACTGGTTCGCCATTCTCTGTGTGGTTGTCGTCGTCGTCATCATCTTCGTCGTCCTGTTCCTTTACTTCTTGGAAACTCTCGCGGGAAGCACCCATCAGGCCTGATATGGCGCCTTGCCGTGGTTTGTCTCTTCGCAGGTTGGTGTTTCTTTGAGCAGCAATAGCGGCATCGAGTGAGTGCTCTTGGGTAGAGGACGCAAGACTGTTAGGACTGCTTGCCGGCGAGGTCTGAGAGCGCGACATGTGTGGTCGAGGTCTCTCTCCTGCATGGGTGTCTTCCATTGGTGACGCCAGAGCTTCACCCTGGGAAATCTTGTGTTGATGTCCTTTGATTCCCACCACACCTTTAAACTTTCCAAGACCGCTCTTCGCCTCTCTCTTGATCCCTGTAGCCCTTCTAAAGAGTCCTCGCTTCTGCTCCTCGTCATCGGTGGTCTCTTCTTCCATGGGCGTACGCATGTCATTGTATTGCTCTCTTGGTGGCACAGGCATGCCATCAGATGTAGACTTTCTTCCTGTCCAGGCATATCCGCCCTGCTCGTCTGGACGAAAGATCAAGCCGCCACTAGCGGACCGTGTCTCATTTTGAGTCTGTTTGGCCTTTTTGATTGGCTTTCCATACCAAAGCCATTTTGAACGTTCTCCGTAGATAAGCTGCACAAACCGCTCGAGGTCCGTTGTCTCGATTTCAGCAATTCCTGCTCTATCGCGTCCACCAACGACGTCCATGACCATTTCGCCGCCTTTGCCGCTGAGCTCAGCAACGGTAGACTTCACCACTCGCGGTACTGTCCAGCTATCACTGCTTGCCGCTTTAGTGCTGACTTTGTGCAGGCGGGCGAGAGTATGTCGGTCCAGACGACGGGACTTTGTCAACCGTTGCTGTTTCTGGAACGACCCGATTCCACGTTTCATACTCTCGACATCGAAGGCATCCTTGCCTACTGGTGCGCCTATGGCATGCAACCTGTTTCGTGCACCCATCAGTAGACCCAGGAGCGACGCCACGGTAGTTGGTCCCAATATTCCATCATGAGGCTCAGATCGATAGTAGTCGCCTCCAATCTCTAGCCACCAGTCATTGACAGCACCCTCCGTGACATCACAGAGCAAGCCGTCTGCGTAGTCAATGTCCAATTTGTTAAATAGAGTGAGTGCAGACTGGCAGAGTTTCACAAGCTCCATGACAGACTTGTAGATCTCATTCTTGTCAGATGTGCGGTAGAGCTGGTGGAATTTGGCAATGGTTGCTCCAGAAGGTGGTACAAGAGTCAGGCCTACACGTCCGGAGCAACCGAGGCGCTTGAGGTTTTCGTTTACGAAGAAGTCGAAGCGGTGCTTTTTGAGATCGCCATCAGGTACTGGAATGACCGTGAGCGACGATGGAAATGCCGACAAATTTGTCACCATCAGCGTGCCCAGTGGCGTTTCTTTCCGGCGAGCGTGATACTGATTGAGCGCTTTGAAGTAGACACGCAACCTTGGCGACCATTGCGACTCATCAGTGGGTACGCTCAAGACACCCACTACGATGGAATGAGCAGGATCGCCGGTATATGTAGTGATCACGAATGTCGGATGTGTCCGAGAGGTGGTCCACTGCTCGACAATGTAACATTCGTAGCCTTGCAGCTCCTTCCGCCGCTCGAGGGTCGTCGTTGACGGGTCCTCTTCCAGGTAGCGAAAGGCCACTGGGTCATTCAGCACAAAACGCTGATGGCCGGGTTTTGCAGGAGCAAGTCCCTCATATTCGGGGTTGGTTTCGTTGAGGCGCTCCACGCGATCTGAGGTTGTGGTGCGCTTGAGCTGACGCTCTGCTGTCGCTGGTCGGTGATGTTCTTGTTGCAGCGAAGGCGAGGGTAATGGTGGAGGGCGAGAATGCCTGTCATCCATCGACATCCTGGACGCCATGTTGGTGATGTATCCACAGCTCGGCCTAACAGGGCAGATGTGATCAGCTCAACCAGCTGGCCATGTCACCTTGTTGCGTCTTTGACCTGCTGCAGATCGAATGTAGGATAATCCCACGACGTTCACAGCTATTAGTATTGAGATGGAACTAGTATGAAATGTGTAAGATGTTGTTATCGAACTGTCGAATCTTGAAGTACCAAGCCACGTGACAGTCTTCAGGAGCCTAACCTAACCCTAAGCACGTGGCAGCCACAAAAAACCCTATCAACCCCAAGCGCAAAATCTGAAACTGATTTATCAAGGTGGTGCCCTATTTTAGAAGACTTCATTGTAAACGATATATGTGCAGCTGCTTCTCAGGTTATTCTCGGTGGCAAAATCAATCCCATATCGACTTAGTTTAGCGAAATACCACGATCTCGGCAGTTACGATGCATCTTTACAGTACATTCTAACATCGGGGGCTGTTCCGCTCCGGGGAACGGAACCAAAAGTGACATCTAACTTAACCATCTTCCGCCGTTGCAACCAGCTTTGTCCTCCTGTCCCATCTGCCGACAAACACGATGGACATTTCGTACAACCCATGTAAGCCACGCGATAGGCTGAGCGACACTCGTGCTCGCCGCCACAGGCATCTCGGTTACAGTGCTTGTGGTGGTGGTCAGTCAGATTGCCGCGAGTGGATACGACTTTCACGCGTTACATTTCGTCATCACGACGTGTCCATCTCGAACCACCCCTCCACGTCTCGCCCAGTAGAAAGATGTCAGATACTATGTGTACACACGTCAACACCAGGGCCGGGGTCGCGGGCATTAGAAATGGGGAAAGGCGCGCGATCTAGATTAATGACGATGGGATGAAGAGGGAAGGCGTAAGGGCTGTTGGATAAATACTCCCATGCTGTTGCACAAGAAGAAACCAACTCTCTTCTTGTTTTGTTTACACCCTTCCACAATCTCCATTCTTTCCAAAGCAACACCCCTCCAATAACAAAATCTTTCAACATGGCTATGTCCCAAGCAGCCTGGAAGGCCGAGCAAGCACTCGGCCACGGCGACAACGCCAACACAGCCCAAGATGTCACCAACCCAGGTCTCAAACCTGAGTGGGGAAACCCCAACGAGACGATGAAGGCATTGGCCTGGATGGGAAAGAACAAGGTCGAAGTCGGTAAGTAAAGAAAACCAATCCTTCAATGCGACAGTATCTTGCATCTAGTCTCTCTTCCAAGAAGACATTGATAGACGCTAGGCAGTCAGTCAGCAAGCAACACAAAGACTAACCTCTTTCCCTTCTCGATACAGTCGACTGCCCCAAACCCAAGATCCTCGAAGACCGCGATGTGATCCTCAAGATCACCGGCAGCACTATCTGCGGTAGCGACTTGCATCTGTACCATGGCTCTGTCATCGAGCTCCAAAAGGGCGACATCCTTGGCCACGAGTTCTGCGGAATCGTAGACGAGATGGGGCCGGGCGTCAAGAACCTGAAGAAGGGCGACAGAGTGGTGGCGAGTTTCCAAATTGCGTGCGGAGAGTGCTATTACTGCCAGAAGAAGCAGTCGTCGCAGTGTGGTGAGTTTGGAAAACTGCATTTGCCAAGGGTGTCCTAAGTGCTGACAGAGCGTCTACAGAGAGGACAAACGGCAACACGATCGAAAACGCCATGTATGGCGGCCGCACCGCCGGCATGTTCGGCTACTCTCACTTCACAGGCGGCTTCGCCGGCGGCCAGTCCGAGTACACGCGCGTGCCCTACGGCGACAACAACCTGCTGAAGCTCCCCGACGACGTGCCCGACGAGAAGGGACTGTACCTGTCGGACGTGCTCAGCACGAGCTGGAACTGCGTCGTCGACACGGGCGTCAACGAGGGCGATGTCGTCGCCATCTGGGGTGCTGGTCCCATCGGCCAGATGTGTGCCGATTTTGCTCTCATGCACAAGGCCAGTCGCGTGATCATGATTGACGAGAACTGGAGGCTGGAGTTCATCAAGGAGAGGTACCCCAAGATCGAGTGTGTGGACTTCTCACAGTTCAAGGGAAGCAAGGCTCTTGTGCAGCATCTGAAGGAGATCTGCGATGGTCGCGGTCCGGATGTGGCGCTCGAATGTGTTGCTGGGTGAGTGATGTCGCCTGAGCCGTGTTGGAAGATCGCTTACTAACTTTCTCACAGCGAGTACCCCAAGAGTTGGTTCCACGCCATCGAGCTCGCAGTAGGCCTCGAGACCGACACCAGCGAGATCATCAACGAGTGCATCGAGTCCGTCAAGAACTTTGGCCGCGTCGGCGTCACTGGTGTGTACGTCGGCTACACCAACCACTTCAACATTGGTAAGTTCCCAACCTCCCTTCCTTCCAGCATACAAAAGATCATGCCGACTGACTTACCCTCCCAGGCTCGCTCATGGAACGCGGCATCCGCCTCATCGGCAACGGCCAAGCGCCCGTCCACATGTACTGGCACGAGCTGCTGGAGAAGATCCAGAAGAAGGAGATCGAGCCTCTGAAGATGGTGACCCACCGCGTCCGCATCGAGGACATGGCCAAGGTGTACGAGGAATTCGACAAGAAGAACGACGGCATGCAGAAGGTCTACGTCGAGACACGCTTCTCGGCTCCGCCTTGCGAGGGCAGCCCTCAGTTGACGAAGTACTGAGGATGGGGAAGGGGTTCTGGCAGATTGAACGACTTTGACGATGTTTGTTGATAGATGACGAGAAATGAATGTTCGGAATATTGATTTGGCTATATTGTGATCGCACTAGTGTCTTCTACCTTGATGACTGCCAATGTACTAGAGAGTTTTAAGGTACTTGCCGCACTCGTAGCCTAGTGTTCGTAAGCACAAGCCAGCCTACGTACGCGTGTGAACCTGAGATGGGAAGACGTCGGACATGTGTTTGTTTGTGACGTTGTTTTGTGGAAAATGCTATGTGAGCTTTCCATATGTGTAACAAAGCACTATGATCCTTCGGGTATCTCCCCTCGAGCTCGGCCGTCAAGAAAACAACAGAACCTCGTAGCCTTTGGGCGTCTGAGGGGATAAGGTCATAGGACAAACACCGTATGTGTCGTCGAGTGCGTGCGTGGTGTGTTTGTGCTTAAGCTTCTTGTAGCTTCTTTCATATCAAAAAGAGAAAAAAACAAAAAACGAGCGTGCGCCTTATGACTCCCAAGCGCCTTTCTTAATTGCGACCAAATCCCGGCCTCCAGAGAGAGAGAAAGAAAGTAGAATAATTTCGAACGCCGTGTTGAAACAATGCAGAGGGTGTTTGTTTCTTTCCAAACGACCCTAATGTTCCACCGCCATGCTTGGGTAATAACACATGTTCCAGAGAAGAGAATATGTTTCGATGATGCGGTATTCTTATTTTCCGATGCGATTCTTGCCCTTCTTGGGCGGCGCTGATGAGGTGATCTTGGATGTTTGCATGAGCTCGCCGATGTATCTGGAAGCAAAGGGTTAGCTTGTTGTGGTAGAAAGTAGATAGCAGCGCCAACATACGATTGCAAGAACTTGTTGCCGCCCTCCAGCTTCTCGTGCTCGGTCTTGACTGTTTCCACTCTGTCGACAATAGCTTGCAGGCTGGTTTGCAGCATCTGAGCTTGTGCGATGAGGTCCCGTCTTGCGTCCTCGCCAAGCTTGTCAACCTCCTCGCTGTTGCGTCTGGGAGACATGGCGCGGACGTCGTCATCTTCAAAGTCCGAGTCCACCACGGTGGTGGGCGCATCGCGAGAGACAATCATGGTGCCGCTGCTTTTCCTGCTGCCCAGTTTGGGACGGCCGAGTCTTGAGCTGGATCTCCCCCTTCCGTCGTCTTCGCTGACTACGGCGCTGGAGTCCGGAGATGGTTCGGTGGAGTGGCCGTCGACGATTGCGGATTGCGAATGTGAGAGAGGTTCCTCGATGGAGTGCAGAGCGTCGTCTTCCCGGGTCATGATTGAGTAGGTGTCGTGGTGAGGAGCCACGATGTGCAGATGACGTGTAGAGCCAGGCTCGCGCCTGTAGAGGTTTCGGAATTGAGTGAGGAGATAGGGTTGGGTTGGCGTGGGGTTGTTTCCGCGGGTTCAGCAGTGCAGTGCAGTGCAGTTCAGAGCAGGCGATTAAACATTAGACGGCAGAAGAGCAGCAGCGGGTGGTGGCAGGCATGCAGCTTTGGCGGGTTGGTGATTTTCAGCGGGTGCGAAGGGCGATGGGATGGGTGGATGGATAGGACAGGACAGGACAGGATAGGATAAGTGATATGCTCGTGACCGGTAGCCCTGCGCCGGGAAGAAAAGAGGTGCGAGGTGTGGGTTGCGAGAGGTGCTTGGGCGGGCGGACTTGACTTGTGTGGGTAGCACCAACAGCAGAGGCAAAGCAAAGCAGCGCAAAGCAACGCAGCGCAGTGGAGGAGGTTGCTGGTGCTAGCAGACGGCGCGAAAGACTGGCGGGTGGAGAAATGAATGACCCTGCGTCGCCATATGACGATTTTTGCCGCCCGTTCGCCTCCAGTCATTTCGATCTGCCGGAGGAACAGCTACCACCAGGGAGCATATCCCTGTGAACTTTGGAACTACGCAGAATTAGGTTGCATGTAGGGGCTATCATATCTGATAATCCATGTGAATCTTTTCGGTCGACTGTTGTGGACTAGGTACTGTCTTCCAGCATCGTGGTGGGTATTGCCGCTTTGGACGGACGGCAGAGGCGTTACGCTACCTTACACTTCACTTGCATGCACAGGTAGATCCGTTCTCTCTCCCTACCGCCCGCCCGCCATGTATACCACTATACATACAGTACAGCAAAAGACGCTTCTTCATGCACGCACACCGGCAGTCTTCCAACTGCCTGCCTGCACCAGCCTAACTGACTATGTAAAGTACTACTACCTATCGTCTAGTAGATAGTACCTGAAGCCCTGTATACTACGCTTGACTACCGCCTGGCGCCGCCGAGGAGGCTTTGTCAAGAAAAGACGCGGCTTTATCACGGATGGTCGGCAGCAAGGTAGCGCGAGACGAGACGTGAACAGTGGCGACGTTCGCCTACGTGCTCGCTTGCCACCTGAATTTGCGGATCCCAATCCCTCTAAGCCTCACCACTCACATGATTCTCATTTCCTAGCCTTGCTTCGCTTGATTACTGTATCATTTTACTATCTATCTCCAAGGGTCTCCTCTCCTCTTCCATTTCGTTATCGATTATCTCATCATCTAGGTCATGGCTTGTTGTTGTGGTTGGATTACAATACGATGATGGTATAACAGACCGAAAAACACTTCACGTCTTATTACGAGCGGATCTCTCTCCGTATGACGATCCCACAGCTAACGCCTCCATTATTACCTCTTATGTACTGCTGACAGTCATGCCATCCATGCTTGTATCAAAAAAGAAGATCATCACCACTGACAAGTCAGACCGTCAGACCGCTACCATCTCCGCCCAGCCGTAAGAACATCTTTACCCGCCCTAGTAACCAACGGCAACCAAACGGCCCTTCCTCCTTACAGTAGTATACTACCTTGCACGAGCCGGCAAATCGGCGCCCTCCCTCAGCGCTGCAGCACCAACGCGTCGCCTCCGGTTCGGCTTAATCGCCTGCGAAAATGCACCATTTTCTCCGCTCACTCTGTCCACTAATCCACCGAAGCACACGAGCCTTCTGCAGATCTTCCAAGCCTCTTCCGCCTGTAAGCTTGGCCAACCAATGGCCGTTACTCCTCGACATCCCTCACCACCTTTCTCAGGAGGAGACCAAGGGGGCCTTGCTTCAAACAGTGCAAAACGCTGCCCCGAAAGCTGACCTTGATCATCACGGCATCGGCATGGATGACAACAACCGTCGCCCTAAACCGCCACGACTGCTTCGTATTGGTTCACTTCGCTTTTTGACTCACGAGGCGTGGGGAGAAGCCTGGGGATCGCTTCACTGTGCTTCGTCATGCTAAGACCACGCGATCGTGTGTGAAACACATGATTCGAAACGAACTCTTACATGAGCTCACCGCCTGCGCAGATGGATTGTCCTTCGTACAAGGATTGCCGCACTAAATGACAGCAGCTCGCAGCTGGCTGCGTCAAAAACAATGCATGTCCCCTCGCCGTTCACACAAAGACAAAGCCCTATGACGCTGCGCTAATGTGAACCCTGCCTGACACCTACATGCACATGGTATGGTGGACGCAGGAATTGTGGCACTTTCCAATAGGCTTTGCACCGCTAACGAGGGTGGATGTCTCCGTTTTACCCGCCCACACTACTACTTTGCCAGGCTCTGCTACTACTGAACTGAATCGCGACGCGCATCTTCCACGGAACGCCAAACCCGCCGTGAGGACCGCCGACGGATGCCCAAATTTGAAATTCCCCCATGGAGTCATGGTCGATTTCGAGGGAACGCGCTTTCGGCAGGCAAAGCAGCACATCAAGCAACGCTGCAATTCACAACATTCATGCATCTCATGCGCCAAGATGGCCTTGTGACCTCATTTATCAGCCGCCATTAGCAAAACACGCGTTGTCGGCCAGGAGTCGCTCGCCTCGTCAATCGCTGGCACCATCACCGCTTTCTCATGGCATGAAGGATCGAGGTGGGTAGAGACCTGAGACGGGGGAGCTGTCGTCCGCACTCGATGTGGGCAACACCCGTTCGAGCGTGACTGGATTGAGCAATCGCAATAACGTGCACAAGCCAATAGCAGCATTTCTACTTTCTTCTTGCTCCCATTTACAATCGATACCGTCGTTCATCAACAGCGGTAAGCTGGTGGCTGCGCGGCGGCCTGCGAGTCCTAATCTTATCGCATTATTGATCGAGATAGCCGAAACGCCTCTGCCGAGAGCATCTTGCCACGTTTGCCCCTCCTCCCGAAGGCCAAAGTCAATGGAGGTCGGAACTCCATCTCGCGTCATGCACTTCACATCATCCTCTTGTTATATTCGCATCGTGATCCTCTGAGTGACTCGGTGTTTGGCGTCCGAATCCTGAGGAAGTTACTTGAGTCTCTCCATATACTTACCGCCATGTCTACCAAGTTTGAAAGAAGCACTACCGGGCACGATCTTGAGTCGCCAACGCAGTCACACACCTCACTAAACAACGTCCCAGCAAATCATCCATCATCCATCATCTCTCAGCGCCTTGATCCGATCATCCAACGCGCAACGATCATCATCACCACCACCACGCCATCACGATCACATGGGTCTCCCACACCCTCCCACAGATGGCAGAGCAACAGCATGACTCCACCAAGGGCAGAGAGTAGGGTTACCATGTCGAACCAACAATGCCCCCGAACCTCTCCCATCGGATGCCTCCGAAGAAATGCCTCTTGGATCCTTTTTCTTCTGCACGGACGCCTGTCACTTTCGGGACTTTTCGGCTTTGCTTGGTAGGCTACCGCCAGCCAGTCTGCATCGATCGCTGGCGACAAGAGCTTTCATGCTCACGTACGTGGGTACATGAAAAATATTTTCGGTGTGACTTTCATCAAAGAAGGCCGGCTGGCCCAATGGCAAGGCGCTTGACTACGATTATATGGATCGAACATTCATCATTCGGCATCAAGAGATTGCAGGTTCGATCCCTGCGTCGGTCACAGTACTGTTCAATCGATCAGGCAACATCACAATGTTGTAGATTGTCCTTTTGTTCATTTTTGAGTGAGTTGGGATTTTTTTGATTTTTTTGCCAGCCTTGCAGCAACGGGTGGAAGTTCGCCCGGAGCTCGGCTCCGCTGCTGATAGCTGTGGTGATTAGCTAGCTGCTTGCCGGTTTTGATCACTGCGTCGGCCATCTGACTTGTTTTACACATTTTGGAAGGGAGGTTGGTCTTTTTTTGGTCTGCAGATGAATTGACTATTCAGCAAAGCGATAATGCGATGGCGTCGCCATCGAGCATCTTCGCTGGATACAGGAGTGTGTATCGTCATGGCTTTGACGTCTGTATCACTCGGGGGCAAGTATCGAGACTCTCACTTGGATATGTATGCTTTCGCCAGCTCAGCGGTGTTTGGCCGCCGGAGGGGTTCTCTCACTGGTGACAGCACGTAGAAAATGTCCCAAAAGTGGACGGACGGGCGTCTGGTTTACGCGAGGGTGTGTTGGAGTGCTTGAGCGATTGAATCGACGGACCGGAGTGTTTATTCGGCCTTGAAAGGTCCATCTGGCGCTCTTGTCTCGAGATGATTAATACTACAAGTTGTTTGAAGATATAGCATCAATGAAAACTGGCAATGGTCTATGACTATACTCTCTCACTGGCTCAATCGCCGTTTGGATATTCTGAAGCTGATGACACCACATTGAAAGACGGCTCGTCCCAGCGAGAGACCGGCATTCTGGGAAGGTTCTCTCATGTCGCCCGTAATACCACTCACTTTGTTGCATCAACAACATGTTGGGTCCTCACGGCCTCACAAAAAGTCTTCTCGATGTCACCGATTGGAATTGGCCTTCCGTTGTGTCTCTCAATTCGTAGCTAGGCATCTGCGACAGTAGATCATGCACACAGAGCCAGCTGATTCAATATCTGCGTTGACGGTCTGACACCTTTTCACTACCAGAGGGACACCTCGCGCTAAAATCAAATGCTCTGGAGCCCGTCTGCACTAATGTAGCCTGGCAAGCTGCGTGCACTAAAAGACTATGAATTGCAAATGCTCTTGTGCATTCTTGCTGCACACCTTGTTCCATTGCATCCTCGAATGGATGTCTTATGTTAGCCGCTGAAGGCATGTGATAGTGATATGTCCGTCGACCAGCTCGCATGCTGTCCAACGGCCGATGTATTGAGTGGCTGGCGAGCTCACCTCATTCCCATGTGTCAATAATAGTGTGCCCATCAGACCATCGCCAGGCTGGAGATCACTGCGGCCATAGATAAATGTGTGTCTGCTGAGTGATAGCGAAAAATGCTTATTCTTCCTCGCGTCTTCTTGCTTAGAACGCTCTTACTCGGAGCTCAGTTATTCAATCCGTTAGTCATGCTCATCTTGGTGGCTTCAGCGCTAGCCTCGATGTACTGCGGCAATGCTTTGAGAGCCTTGATGATCTTCTCAACAGGCTCCTCGGAAGCGTTGGCGAGAGCGTTCATCAGGCTGATGACTTGAGGTGCTGCGATAGCCACGGCGATGAGATGGTTCCGATTGTCTGGGTTGGTGAAAGGAAACTGACAAAGGCAGCTTCAATGAGCTGCTCAATCTCCGCGACGACGTTTCGATCCAGCATGTCCGTTGGGCTCGCCTTGCAGCGAATCTGTGTCAAGATCGTCGCCTTCGAGCAACTCGCTTTCTTCCCTCGCAGTGCTCTTCCTCCTGAACTGTCCAGCACCGATGGCGACCATCTCATCCTCGCTGTCACTCTCATCGACACCCATCAGCACCGGCATTCTGAAGATGCCGTCTGGGTTCGCACCGCCTTCCCTTTCGAGCTGCATTGGGTCGACAGTGAGGACGTCGACTTCTTCGTCCTCCTGATCGAGGCGGCGCTTTTTTAACTCATCAAGTGGGTGAATGTCGAATTCGTCTTCTTGTTCAATGTACTCTACGTTTTCTTCAACTTCGAGGAAGTCCGGGGCAAGAGCGGACCAGCGTTGGGGCGTGTTTATTCCCCAGATATATATCTTGCCGCTCTCAACACCGGTTGCGGCAACATATGGGCGGGTAGGGTGCCACTGCGTTCAGGTTAGTATTCGTCCCTATTCCTATCACAGCACAATTCAGTGACTCACTTCCACCGCTCCAAGCTCCTCCTTGGGTCCTTCGAGAATCTTGACAAGCGAGCCGAGTCCGCGTTCCCAGATGTAGACATCGTGATTCATAAGCGTCGACGCCATAACATAGTCCGCATTGCTGCTGAACGCAACGTGGTTCCAGCTCAGTCTGTTGACAACATCTTGGAATTTGTGTTCAATCTCCAGGTTGATACTATCAGGCTGCAAGTTCGGGTCCGCGAAATCTGGCAGTTTGATTGTTCGGATAATCGTGTCCGCAGCATTCACCAAGAGGTCACGACCAGAGCTGCTCAGACGAATCAACAGGATGGCCTTTGAGCAAAGGCGGGTGCTGTAGACAGTCTCTCGCGTCTTCGTGTCAATCACGTTGAGCCAGCCCTTGGTCGTGCCGGTGATGATGTAGTTGCCATTCGCTGTGAAAGCAGCGACAGTGGTGAAGTGCTTAGCATCCGCCTTTTCATTCGCTTCATGCTCGTGCGCCGCGCGCTTGGGAAGGTTGGGCAGTGGCAGTTGGCGCACCTTCTTGTCGGTGAAATCTGCGATCGCCGGGCGGTATTCATAGAGTGCTGCAACACACTTGAAGTGGTCTTGAGGGTGCAGATCGGCGATGTACACGGGCGCGCCCATGTTCACTGTGCGCAAGCGGCTGCCATCTTTCAAGTCCCACAGGATGACCTTCCAATCAATGCTGCTGCTCAGCAGGTATCTCCCACTCTTCTCCCATGACAGAGACTGCACTGTGCGCCCAGTCGTGTGGCCTTTCAGCTTGCGCGCAACGCCGTTGGTCTCGAGGTCGAATATGGCAATCGTGCCCTTGGCCGTACCTGCTGCTAGGAGATCTCCACGGTGAGAGAAACGAATGCAGACAGCTTGGCCTGAAGAGCGTAGTGCAGGATGTATGAGAACCTCGGGGATGTCCTGGGCGAGGAGCACGGGGTCGGAGAGAGGCAGGTTCATCGTGGGTGTCAGTTTGTTGATGTTCTTCGTTTCAGTCGTGCATGCGCCTCATTCGAGCATGTGGAATCGTTTCAGTGTGAGTGTGCGTGTGAGTGAAGTGAGATAAGATCCATGTTATCGCTCAGTGGTGTGTTCAGTAAGTGATTGGAGGCATGTGGTAGGTCACATTACCTCTTGCTCTCTTCAGATGGCAGCAGCAGTCGCTCGTTCACTGAAGCATGTGAAAGAGACCCAAGCTTCGATGTTGCGTGCTCATCGTTACGCACCCTACAGCACCTCTTGTCACGCCAAGCTTAGATCGAGTTGCCGCCTCCCGCCTGAAAGAACGGCGGCGTTGACTTGACGAGCGCGGCCAGGCCATCACAACACCACCCATCCACCACGACTCCGGACACGACATCACTCAATATCGCCTGGAACGCCGCGGTATTGACGGAATCACCTCTCTCCTTACACACAATCCATATCCGCGACAGTCAGCATCCCGCTGGCCGGACGCCCGACTGCGCCGACGCGCCCGCATCTTTCGACGACATCCGTATCTCGCCACCAGCGCGCCACGCGCATCAGAGTCATCAAAGCCATCACCGGCATAATAGCAACTGTCACGACGAAGTGGAGGACTGAGGGATCGAGAGCAGCTGCAGAGGAGGCGCGCCTCACGCAGATTGCGCCGTGCTATAGGGGTGGACGCAGGCAACAGCGGAAGAGCAGCACAAAGAGCGCAGCAAACCGCTAGTGTGAAGACGAGCAGTGCACACGCGTGATTCTCGCTTGTACGCCTACTCGATAAAAAGGATACTGCTTGGATAATATCTAGCGCGAGCCGCGCAGGAACCCAGATCCAACCGCAGCCATGTCTACAGCACCAGGTTTCGCCTACTCTGAGGCGCCACTCAAGACGGTTCAAGAGATTCAATTCGGTCTCTTCTCTCCGGAGGAAACAAAAAATATGAGTGTTTGCCACATCGAGTATCCCGAGACAATGGACGAGCAACGCCAGAGGCCACGTGAGAGGGGCTTGAACGACCCCAAGCTGGGCAGCATTGACCGCGCATTCAAGTGTGCGACGTGCGGCGAGAACATGACCGAGTGTCCTGGACATTTTGGCCACATTGAACTCGCCGTACCCGTGTTCCATCCTGGTAAGTTCTGCGTGACTCGAGGCCGTTCTTGAAATCATTTGCTAATGTGCCCACCATCTAGGCTTCGTCACCAAAGTCAAGAAGATCCTCGAATCAGTGTGCCACAACTGCGGGAAACTCTTGGATGACGAAGTATGTTACTTCAGCTCATGGATATTTTCCGTCCAGGCGCTAACATGGCTCCCTCTAGCGTAATCCTCAATTCAAGCAGGCCGTCAACATTCGCGACCCCAAGCGTCGCTTCGACCAGGTCCACAAGATCTGCAAGCCCAAGATGATCTGTGAGCCTGACTCGACAGAAGACGGCAACGATGACTTCAACGACCCCAAAGCCAAGCTTAAGATCAAGGGCCACGGAGGCTGCGGCAACATCCAGCCGGAGATTCGCAAGGAGGCTCTCAAGCTGAACGGCACATGGAAGTTGCCCAAGGGACAAGAAGACGAAGAGGGAGACAAGGGACCTGAAAAGAGGCCCATCACACCACAAATGGCGCTGAACGTCTTCCGCAACGTCTCCGACCGCGACCTGACGATTCTCGGCTGCAACGCCGACTACGCGCGACCGGAATGGATGATCATGACTGTCATGCCCGTGCCGCCACCCGCAGTTCGTCCCAGTATCTCCGTCGATGGTACCAGCCAGGGTATGCGTTCTGAGGATGATTTGACTTACAAGCTGTCCGACATCATCCGCGCAAACTCGAACGTCAAGCGTTGTGAGCAGGAAGGTTCACCTCAGCACGTTGTCGATGAGTTCATCTCCCTCTTGCAGTACCACGTTGCAACCTACATGGACAACGACATTGCTGGTCTGCCAAAGGCTCAACAGAAGTCGGGTCGCCCCGTCAAGGCCATCCGTGCGCGTTTAAAGTCGAAGGAGGGTCGTCTTCGTGGTAACTTGATGGGCAAGCGTGTTGACTTCTCTGCGCGTACGGTCATCACAGGTGACCCCAACCTGTCGCTCGACGAGGTGGGTGTTCCCAGATCGATTGCGAGAACTCTGTCTTTCCCGGAGACAGTAAACAACTACAACATCAACAAGATGCATGAGCTGGTCCGCAATGGACCTGATCAACATCCAGGTGCCAAGTACGTCATCCGCGACACCGGTGAGCGTATTGATCTCAGACACCACAAGCGACCTCAAGACATCCAGCTTCAGCTCGGCTGGAAGGTGGAGCGTCACGTCGTAGATGGTGACTACATCGTCTTCAACCGTCAGCCCTCGCTTCACAAGGAATCCATGATGGGCCACAGAGTGAGAGTCATGCCTTACTCGACCTTCCGCATGAACCTTTCCGTCACCGCACCCTACAACGCCGATTTCGATGGTGACGAAATGAACTTGCACGTTCCTCAGTCTCACGAGACCCGTGCTGAGGTCATGAACCTCTGCGCCGTTCCGCTCAACATTGTGTCTCCTCAGAAGAACGGCCCACTCATGGGTCTCGTCCAGGACACCATGGCTGGCATTTACAAGCTTACCAGACGTGACACCATGCTCAATCAACAAGAAGTCATGAACACCATGATGTGGGTTCCAGGATGGGACGGCCTTCTGCCGCACCCTGCGATTCTGAAGCCAAGCCCTCGATGGACAGGAAAGCAGATCATCTCCATGGCCCTTCCCTCGGGCCTGAACATTCTGCGCTATGACGACAAGGACGGACACATCCCGCTGAAAGACGGTGGTCTTCTCATCCAGGACGGTATGCTCGAGTACGGCCAGCTGGTGAAGAAGGTCGTTGGTGCATCTGGTGGCAGTATTGTCCACGTCATCTTCAACGAACGTGGTCCGCAAGCCGCAGTTGACTTCTTCGACGCCGTGCAGCGCATTGTCTGCTACTGGCTTCTGCACAACGGCTTCAGTGTTGGTATCGGTGACACCGTGCCTGACGAGAAGACTGCTCAGGGTATCGAAGACGCTGTCGCCACAGAGAAGGCACACGTCGATGATCTCATCAAGGAGGTGCAAAATAACAAACTTGAGCCACTCCCAGGTATGACGATTAGAGAAAGTTTCGAGTCTCGTGCGAAAGCTTTCTTGGAAGAGGCTCGCAACCAAGCTGGTGATGTCTCATCCAAGGGTGTCAAAGACTTCAACAACGTCGGTCAGATGGTCAAGTCTGGTTCCAAGGGTTCATCTGTCAACATTTCCCAGATGACAGCTGCCGTCGGCCAGCAGTCGCTGGAGGGCAAGCGTCTTCCATTCGGCTTCAAGTACAGGACCCTGCCGCATTTCCCCAAGGACGACTACTCGCCAGCTTCGCGCGGTTTCGTCGAGAACTCGTACCTCCGCGGATTGACACCTACCGAATTCTTCTTCCACGCCATGGGTGGTCGTGAAGGTCTCATTGATACCGCTGTCAAGACGGCCGAGACTGGTTACATTCAGCGTCGTCTTGTCAAGGCTTTGGAAGAAGTCATGGTCAAGTACGATGGTACGGTGCGCAACTCCCTCGGCGACATTGTGCAGTTCATCTACGGTGAAGACGGCCTCGACGCCGTGTTCATCGAGAAGCAATCGCTTGACATCATCAACATCTCTCACGCCAAGTTTGAGCAGAAGTACAAGATTGACATCATGGACCCTAAGCACAAGCACGAAATGCTAACGTCTGACGATATCGACGTTGCTGACGAGATCAATGGTGACAACACCGTCCAGCAGCTCTTCGACGATGAGTTCGAGGCCATTTTGAACGACCGTGAGAAGATCCGTAAGGGTGTTGATGAGCCAGACCCGGACCGCCAACTGCCACTCAACATCAGCCGTATGATCGATGCTGCAAAGACCAAGTTCCGTATCAAGGAAGGCACGCGCAGTGATCTCGATCCCAGAGACGTCATTCCCAAGGTCAAAGCAATGCTCGACAGGCTGATTGTTGTGCGTGGTGACGATCCTCTGACCAAGGAGGCCGATGAGAACGCTACTCTTCTTGTCAAAGCACTCTACCGATCCAGACTGGCTTTCAAGAAGTTGGCGAAGCAAGACTTCCTCAACACTCTAGCTCTGGACAACGTCCTCGGCGACATTGAGAACCGCTTCTCCCGCGCGTTGGCCAGTCCTGGTGAGATGGTGGGTGTTTTGGCTGCGCAATCCATTGGTGAGCCGGCTACTCAGATGACTCTGAACACCTTCCATTTCGCTGGTGTCTCCGCCAAGAACGTAACCCTCGGTGTGCCACGTTTGAAGGAAATTCTCAACGTTGCCGAGAACCTGAAGACGCCTTCTATGAAGGTTTACCAGGAGCCCGGAATGGTCCTGGACCAAGAGAACTGCAAGCTCCTTCGTTCGGTCGTCGAGTTCACCAGCTTGAAGTCTGTCACCGACGAGACTGAAATCTATTACGATCCCGAGATCCTCGAAACCGTCATCGAAGCGGATCGTGACATCGTGGAATCTTACTTCATCCTGCCCGACGAGCAAGGTGCGCCGCCAGAGATGCAGAGCAAGTGGCTGCTGCGCATTGTACTCGGTCGTAGACAGCTTCTTGACAAGGGCTTGTCGGTCACCCACGTCGCAAGCAAGATCAAGGAGATGTACGGTAAAGACATTGCTGTCATCTTCTCAGACGACAACGCTGATGAGCAAGTTGTCCGCATTCGTATGATCACACGCGGAGGTGACAAGGATGACGAGGAAAACCAAGAAGAGGAGGACACCCTCAAACGCTTGGAGACGCACATGCTTGACAAAGTCGTGCTTAGGGGTATCGACAACATCAAGCGTGTATACGTCGCGTCTGAGGAGAGGATGCGCGAGGCAGACGACGGCGCGCTCATCAAGGTGAAGTCAGACCCGAAATGCAAGGAGTGGTACCTGGATACCGACGGTGTCAACCTCAAGGCAGTGCTTGGCATTGACGGAATCGACCCGTACCGCACGACTTGCAACCACTTCACGCACATCAAGGAATGCTTCGGTATCGAGGCCACTCGTGCGGCCCTCATCAAGGAACTGCACGCCGTGCTCAGTTTCGACGGTTCTTACGTCAACCACCGCCACATGGCTCTTCTCTGTGACGTTATGACTGCTCGTGGCACGCTCATGGCTGTCACCCGACACGGTATCAACCGCTCCGACACTGGTGCACTCATGCGCTGTTCGTTCGAAGAGACTGTTGAGATTCTCTTTGACGCCGCTGCATCTGGTGAGCTCGATGACTGTCGTGGTGTTTCCGAGAACATCATTCTCGGCCAGCTTGCACCCAGCGGAACCGGAGAGTTCGACATGCTTCTCGACCAGAAGATGCTGGAGAACGTGGTTTCGTCTGTCAGGAGGCCGATGGGAGGCATCGCTATTGGCTCCGCCACTCCTATGGAGGGTGCGATGACTCCTTACGACACCGGCTCTCCAATGGCCGACTTTGCTGCTGGTGGACCAGACTACGGCGGTGCTGCCTTCTCGCCAATGATCAACGCCGGTCAGGAAGAGGCAGCTGGCGGTTTCACCGCCTACAACGGAGGCTTCGGCGGTCAGAGCCCCTACAACGGCGGTATGAGCCCCGGATATGCTCCCACCAGTCCGTTCAGCGGCATGAGCCCGACATCTCCCGGCTATGGTGGTTACTCGCCAACGTCACCTGGTGGCGGATATTCACCTACCTCGCCTGGACAAGGCCTCACAAGCCCGAGCTACCAGGTCACTTCCCCAGCCTTTGGCTCGCCAGCCAGCCCGGCGTACACACCTACATCGCCGTCGTACTCGCCCAGCTCTCCGGCTTACAGCAGCGGCAACAAGGTCTCGCCCACATCCCCCTCGTACTCACCCACCTCGCCTTCGTTCTCCCCAACCTCACCTTCCTACTCGCCGACATCGCCCAACTACAGTCCCACATCACCGGCTGGTCTCGGCAACGCTACTTCGCCCAAGTACTCGCCTGCGTCGCCCAATTACAGCCCGACGTCTCCGACTTCTCCGGCGTACTCTCCTACATCTCCAAACTACTCCCCCACTTCGCCCAACTTCGGCGGACCTGGTGGCAACGGCGTATCACCAACGTCACCCACCTACTCGCCGACATCCCCTCAATACAACGCGGGTCGCAACGGAACTTACTCCCCTGCCTCCCCAGCGTACAGTCCTGCGAGCCCGCAGTTCTCACCCAACTCTCCAAAGGATGACTCGGGCTCAGGCTCTTGAAAGATCGTCTTGGAAAGCACGAAAACCACACAGAAATACAAAACAAAAAAAACAGACTTCAGGCAATGTCAGGCAGGAACGTTCTCTTAGATGAGCCCACGTCTCTCCAGGCAGTAGAACTGAATGTTTGTCTTACGACACAAAAAAAAAATCTGTCCCTTTTTCCATTGTACAACATTTGTCAGCGTTCAACTTGGTTCTTACACGCATGGGTCACGGCGTTTCTTCTGCTTTCAAGTGCGATGCTACCAATACTACCCCACCAAAAAATGAGTTGTCGGAAGGGAGTGGACATTAGACTGAATTCGCGCAAAGCGCAGCTGAACGATCGGTGGAGGGCGTGTCATTTTTGAGCGAAGCGAGAGGCGTTTCTGGTTTTGGACGATTCGGCCGAGGAAGGAGGGCTTCGCTGTGCTGCGAGAGCCGATGGGCTGATGGAGTGGAGTGGAGTGGAGTGGAGAGTTCTTCCTTCTCCTTTCTTCATGCTGCAGGTCGCGCGGCCTGCGGTCCTTTTTGAAAGCGCTTGTGCTTTATAGAATAACACTCGATAATCTGCGAAGGACCAAAAAAAGTGAATGTCGTCGCGCATACCTCTCATCGTTCCTAAGTCTTTCTTGTAAGATCGTGTTGTTGCCGGCTGGTAAGGAGGCCCCATACCTGCGTAGATGTCGTGCGACAAAGACGGCAAAGACTTTTGCATAAACATGTCACAGAGTCTCAATAGATTGGCAATCGAATGGGCGTGAGCGAACAATGGTCGAGTCGTATGCTGCGGAAACTAGTGGGTGTCGTGTTTCGCGGGCCTCGCCCTCTTGTCCCGCCCGTCTTGGCTTGAGGGGAAGTCTCTATTGAGGAATGATTGATGCCGGACATTGGAGTTGTGCAATTGTGCAGGCGGAGATCTCGTTGTACAGCGAGTGCATCTTTCACTTGTCCTGGTATGTCGCTAGAAAGTGATGTCCCAAAGTGTGGATTATTGACCTCCGCGATTCTGTACTGAAGTTGCTTTGGGTGAGTCAGTCAGTCAGTCAATCATCGTTCTTACACGCCTTGTCGTCCAAAGTACTTCAACCACTCGCCCAACCAAAGAATAGAGAAAGAAAAATAAAAAAACATCAATACCAGACAAAAATGGCAAACACCTCCTACGGCTACGTCCGCTCCTTCGAGCAACCAGACTCCCTCCCTCTCTCAAACTGGATCGTAGTCCGCATCGACGGCCGCGGCTTCAGCAAACTCACCTCGAAATACGCCTTCACAAAGCCAAACGACATCCGCGCCTTGGACCTCATGAACGCCGCCGCCGCAGAAGTCACGCGCTCCCTCGTAGACATCGTGCTCGCCTACGGCCAATCGGACGAGTACAGCTTCGTGCTGCACGAAACCACGACCCTCTTCGACCGCCGCGCCGCAAAACTCGCCACCACCATCGCCACCACCTTCACCGCAGAGTACTGCATGCTCTGGCCGCAGTACTTCCCGGACGCGCCGCTGACACGGCCCTTCCCTACCTTTGACGCGAGGTGTGTGTGCTATCCCAAGCGGAGGATCCTGCGCGATTACCTCTGCTGGCGCCAGGCGGACTGCCACATCAACAATCTGTACAACACGACTTTCTGGAACATGGTGATCCGCGGCGAGCAGACGCAGACAGACGCCGAGCTGGAGCTCAAGGGCACGTTGGCGGGCGACAAGAACGAGATTTTGTTCAAGCGGTTCGGGATCAACTACAACAACGAGCCTCTAATCTTCCGGAAGGGGAGTGTAGTTTACCGCAAGTACGAGGTCAAGAAGGGAGAGGAGAAGCTTCTGGTAGAAAAAGTCCCCGGGGAGGATTTGAGCGTGGCGATGAGCAGGTCGCAGGCGGACAAGGAGCGGAAGAGGAAGATGAAAGCCGAGATTGTGGTCGAGCACGTTGATTTGATCCAGAAAGACTTCTGGGAGGCGAGGCCTTATATTCTGGCTGGGAAGAGGGGCAGCGTGGTGGACGATGAGTGAAGGATTTTTTTTGGGGGTCTTTACCTTCGCCATCGGATTTCTCAGGCGATGAGAGAGAGAGAGAGAGTATAACGTCTATGCTTCTGGCGAGACTGTAGCTTTGCCACTGTAGCCGGCGAAATCTGATGGTGGATCTCTTTGGATGAATCTCACTCGAGCGCCGTCTAACGGTACCAGTTGGTGTCTTGGGAATCACGAAGAAGTCGTGGTCACCGCCCCGATCGAAGCGATTGGGACCGATGCCTTTATCGTCAGGTCAATCAGTCGATCAACGATCGAATGATCGGGAAAGGGATAATCACGAAGCACATGCAGAAGATATTCGCCAAATTCTCCTCGATTTCAAAGTGGTCAAAAAAGCCACCGACATATCATGGAACAGGAACTTTTGTTTATCCAGGGAATATCCTCGTTCTTGTCAGACATTGACTGGCTCGATGGGGATGGGAGAGATAGACAGCATGGGACAGATAACTGCACACAGACAAGAACGGATATCGGTCAAGAAAACTCAGTTCACAGTAAACTTTCTCGTAGAATTCGTAGGATCTATCAATGTACGTACGAAGAAAAAACAAAGACTCCGCCCGTATGTCTATGCAATGTATGCTTTATTCAGTAGGGAGGTTCTCATTGCCGCCCACACTTGCATCTGCCAACCCGCAATTTTGGCTCCTCAGGTTTCATGTCCATCTCTTGCAAGACGATAGGTAGGTAAGGCGGCGCGCATCTAAAAGTCTCTGTTGTCGGCCGCAGCGTCGCCAGAGGCGGCGATCTCCTCGCTCATCTCCGCGCTCTCGTTGGTCTTGAGGCGCTGCAGTTGGTCCTGCACGTACTTGGTGATGTGGTCGTCCCCGCTCTCGCCCTTTCCGGATGTCTCGTTGGGGTCTTCCTTGTAGATCTTACCAGCAGGAGCCTCGTCGTCGCCCTCATCGCCATCATCGTCGCCGCCAGCAGTGGATGGCGCACCGGGGGTTCTAGCGCCGGCGGTCTCCCAGTCGCTTCTAGCGCCGATGGAGCGTGTGCGGGTCATGCTGCGTGCAAGGCTGTTGCGGCGGGTGCCCGACATTGATTGGCGGCGTTGGCGGGTGAAGGTGTCGTCAAAGTAGTGCGAGGCTGCTGCGGCGGGCGAGCGAGGGGTCTGAGGAAGGCGGCAGTTCAATCTGTTTCAGTCAGCGAATGTAAAGAGTAATGGGTTCAGGAGACGGTGAAGACATACCCTGTGTCGTGGATCATCTTGGCAATCAAACCGGTCCAACCACATTGGTGCGAAGCACCAAGACCACGACCAGTGTCGCCATCAAAGAACTCGTAAAAGTGGGGAGTATCCTTCCAGTGCTCGTCAAAGTCGAGCATGTCGTTGCCATCGTTGATTGCCCTGCGGCCGTTCTCGTCCTTGGCCATCAAGTGCGTCAGACGATGCTGGACCTCTTCAGCAACGTGTCCCAGGTGCATCATATCGCCGGAACCTGTCGGGCACTCCACCTTGAAGGTGTTGCCGTAGAACATGTAGCAGCGCAGGAGAGACTCGACAAGCAGGAAGTTGGGTGCCATCCAAATAGGACCGCGCCAGTTACTGTTGCCGCCGAACAGACCGCTGTCGGAATCGCCGGGCAGGTATTCGACCTTGTACTTCTGACCGTTCACGTCCATCTCCACCGGGTTCTCCTTGTGGAACTTGGACAGCGATCGGATACCGTTCGGTGCAAGGAATTCCTCCTCGCTGAGCATGTACTTCAAGATCGATTCGAGGCGGTTTTTGTCGACCAGGGAAAGCAGCAGACGGTCATCCTTGCCGCGAACCTTCATGTTGGCGATATTGCGGCCTGCGATGTCGTGACGGTGCTTCAGGAACCACTCCAGGCGCTTCTTGAAGTCGGGGAGCCTGTTAATGATCTCCGGCTCAAGCGTCAGAGTAGCGAACAGAGGAATCAGACCGACTAAGGAACGGCACTTCATTTGGTGCGTCCAGGGACCACCCCAAGAAATGGCGTCGTAGTAGAAGCCGTCCTCATCGTTCCAAAGAGACTTGGCCTCGTCGCCTGTGCGGTAGGACATGGCGTCCGAGATGAGGATGAAGTGCTCGAAGAACTTGGATGCCATATCCTCGTAGATGCGGCGGTGCTTGGCCAGCTCCAAGCAGATGTTCAGCATGCTGAGGCAGTAGAAGCCCATCCAGCCAGTTGCATCGGCCTGCTCGAGAGTGCCGCCAGTGGGCAGAGGATCCGAACGGTTGAAAAGACCAATGTTGTCCAAGCCGAGGAAACCACCTTCGAAGACGTTCTTGCCCTCGGAGTCCTTGCGGTTGCACCACCAAGTGAAGTTGAGCAACAGCTTTTGGAAGGTTCTCTCGAGGAAGTCCAGATCCTCGCGGCCGTACATCTTGCGCTCGATCTTGAATGTGCGGAAGACGGCCCAGGCGTGGACAGGCGGGTTGACGTCGCCAAAGTTCCATTCGTAGGCAGCGACTTGTCCGTTGGGATGCATGCACCACTCGCGGGTGAAGAGATCGAGCTGCTTCTTTGCGAAAGCAGGATCGATCATTGCGAGAGGAATGCAGTGGAAGGCTGTGTCCCAGGCAGCAAAGAAGGGGTACTCCCAGGAGTCAGGCATAGAGAGAATATCATCAAGGTGCATGTGCTTCCATTGAGTGTTGCGAATAGCCTTTCTGCCGGGAGGAGGTGGCGGCATGCCGGGGTCGCCGTTCGCCCATTGGTCCCAAACGAAGTTGTAGTATTGCTTGCACCACATCATGCCAGCCAGTGCCTGGCGCTGGATGTTGCGCAGGTCGTCGGCCATGGGCATGGGGTTGATCTTCCAGTAGAACTCGTCGGCCTCGGCGAGGCGCTGGTCCATGACATTATCGAACTCCTCCTCGTCGAGGTAACCCTCGACCTGCTTCTTGGAAATGCGGAAACGCACAACGGCACAGCCACCGGGAGGGACACCATCGCCTTCGTTGAAGGCGTACCAGGCACAGCTCTTGGTGCCGGTCTTTTGCGGGTTGCAAGCGGTCTTGTCACCCTTCACAATACGCTTGTGGAAGGCATCCTTGACGTAAGGAGTCTGGTTCTTGGTGCCCCAAAGCTCCTTGAAATTGGTGTCGTTGTCGGTGAAGAGGAACTCGGGCTCAATGTCCTCATCTTTTCCACAACTGTTGGGCGAAGGCGAGCATTGGAAGTAGCGCTCTCCAATGTCCTTGTGCTTGAGGTGAGAAGTCAGGTTGTTGACCTGCTTGATCTCCGGCTTGTACGAGTCGTAGCCCCACGCCCAAGTGTTGCGGAACCAGACCTGAGGAATGACGTGCAATTTGGCTGCTTCGGGACCGCGGTTGTAGCAAGTCACTCGGAACAGCAGCTCCTCAGGATCGTCACCTTCTTTTGCGGTCTCAATGTTGCAGTCCCAGTAACGGCTCTCGTCGAAGATTCCGGTGTCGATGAGGTTGTATTCGCGCTCTGTCCGCGAGCGCTTGGCATTCTCTTCAATGATCTTCTTGTAGGGGAACTCCTTCTGCGGCAGCTTGTAAAGGTACTTCATGTACGAGTGGGTAGGCGTGTTGTCAAGGTGGAAGTGAGCTTCCTTGATGCTTTCTCCATGGTTGCCTTGAGGATTTGACAGACCAAACAAGCGTTCCTTGATGTGACCACTGCATGGATGTCAGCTGGAGCTTTTCAATGGCAGGTAGGGGAGAGAACTCACTCCTTCTCGTTCCAGAAGGAAAAGGCAATGTTCATGCGACCGTGGGTGTCGGAAACACCAGCAATACCATCCTCGCCCCAGCGGAAAGCCCTGGAACGAGCCATGTCGTAGGTGAAATGGCTCCAAGCGTCGCCATCGTGGCTGCAGTTTGTCAGCACGGATCTCTTGTTTGAAGATACAAGTCACGATAACTCACGAGTAGTCCTCGCGGACGGTGGCCCACTGCCTCTCAGCGACATATGGACCCATGTGCTTCCAGTACTTGACGCGGTCGTTGTCTTCCTTGAGCCTACGCTCCTCGACGCTGTTAACCTCATGCTTGTCGACGACAACCATTGTCACTGGTTAGCAGCTTGCAGCTGGCCGTGCTGTGTGTGAGAGAGAATCGGGGACTGGGCAATCTGGCGAACGGGTAATATTGAACGAGTGGGTGCAGTAGGATGGCGGAGAATGAGTGCAAGATGGCCTGTAGATGGCTGTGATGTGCTTCCGGCGGAGCAATGTAGATGCTGGATGAGTAAAGCTGCCGTGGAAGCAATACAGTAAGGTGTGAAGGTTGAGTTGTGCGGTGGAAGAAGAAGAAGAAGAAGAAGAACGGTATAGGTGTGTCACAACGGAAGGGCACATGCAAGCAAGCAAGCAGCTAGTAGTAGGTCTTTCTCAGGCACAGCACAGGAAAATGAGCGCATAGCCATTGCCCCCATGTGTTCTGGCGGGCACGGCGGGGTGGTTTTTTGGCAGGCGGTAGCGCCATGCCAACGAACGTGCTTATCGTCCCACCCATCTCGACCATCCATTGAGGATTGAGAAGAACATGAACCGAACTCTGGTATCCGTTTGCGCCGCTTCCAACCTTCGCTTGTCTTGCCGAGACACCTCTCTTTTTGAGCCGCAATACCATACTTGGTGGCTACTACCATCTTATGCATGTCCATCAGCCGGGAAAGCCAACGAGTAGGAACAACCACTTTCTTACCAGCATCAACATCCACCCACTAAGTCCTCCGGCTTGTGGAGGGCGGACGATTAGACCCACCCGCTAGGCCTACGTTGAGGTCCTCCGCACGGAGACTCCATACCTACTTGTTCCTCTCCAGTTCGTTCCTCTGTTTTGTTTGGCGCACGTGACGCCGGGTGCTCTGCGCTGTTGTCGCGAATAAAAAAAAGGCGCCGTTTCCAACATGGAAAACGTCATGCCGGCTCATCTAGAATCTTTCATGGCTTGCTCCGACTCTTCTTGGCGGTGTGCTATCGGTCGATGGGCTTTCGTCACAGCCCGCTTCAAGTCCGAGACCACATGGCTTCCATGTTGTTGCTTGTCGGTCGTGACTTTTTATTCATGGCCATGCGTTTCAAGCTTTCAGGAATTGTAACCTTTGATGACCTTCAAAAAACAAAACAAGATAAAAAAAAATGATGTATTGTCAAAAGTCTTAAATTTGCCTGTTGCGTCCCAATACTCCGCATCACTATGATCCGAATGCCGTTGCCCTGCCCGTGAACGCCCGTAACTCGACGCTGTTTGCCCTCCATGACCTGATACCTACCCTTCCACAGCATGCTTGGACAAGAAAGAAAAGAGGAAAAGCACCGTCGTGAGCTGCGACGACTTGCTGTGCCATGTGCTTTGTGTCCCCGTTCGCTGCAAACCAAAACCGATATTCCTCGTCATCAATCGCTCCTAAGCATGCTCTCCACTAGCTCTCCCAGCGGTCCATACCACTCACTTCTCTTCCCACCACGGCCCTCGTCAGCCAGCCCAAACTCCTCAACAAACAGGACGTAGTGCTTGAAGCCAGTGTTGAGATGCGGCTCCAGACCCAACCCGCGCACAACCGTGTAGTGGTGGCAGTAGATGTGTGCGTAGATTCTGTACAATCTCTTGAAAATCTGGCGTACATTCTTCTCGAAGTCGGCGGGGAATGGCACACCTGGCGCGGTGGGGAAGAGCTGAGCGTTCGACAGGTGGTTGCTGGTCCAGGTGAGGAGGTGTGAGATGTAGGTCGGAGCTGGAAGGCGCGTGGGTTTGGGGAAGGCGGGCGGATCGTGCCAGAGGTATTCGAATTCGTCGGTGGCTTTCATCTCGGGGCATGAAGTGGGTGAGCAGAACTCAGTGATGCTGCCGTAGAGGAGGTTGACTTGGTTGTAGAAGTCGACGACTGCAAGTATGTGGTCAGTTCAAGATGCTCTCAGGCATTCCAGTCACACGCATATGCAACATACTGTTCACCGCGAGCCACTCGCTGCGATCCTCGCCTTCAGGCAATTGTACACATTTCCGCAGGCTGTTTCCACCCAGAGTTGCATCGGCGAACTGCTTCAGCTGCCATGTTGTCGTGCCCTTAGCGCGTTTTTGGCTCTGGAAGGTCTGTCTGTTGCGGGCGTTGGAGTTGCTGCGCGTCAAAAGGTCAGCTTGTGTCGCTATATGCGCAAATCCATAGCCCAGGCCTCTGTGCGCCTCTTGTGGCCTCTGTTCCTGCCGCCGGGATGGAGATGGGTGAGGCCAGCCCAGACTGCTGTTGGAGGTGTTGTCGGCGGAGAAGAACGTCTGTATTTGCTTGTGCAGAGGACTCTGATGGATTGAGTCTGGGCTGCCGGGCAGTGGCAGTGGCAGGTGGAGGTATGATTCGGATTCCACAAGCACGTTGCTCTGGATGGCGGGCAGAGGCATGGGCGAGTGAGGGTATTGCGGAGGAGAGGATTGTACGAACATTGTCTGTATGAAGGAGGTCATCGTTGCCTGTCGCGGTGGGTTTGCTGTCTTGAGTGGTGGGTTATGGACTGTAGCATTCCGAGCGGTCAGCACAGCGACGAGATTGTAGGAGTCGAGGGGTTTCGATTATTACCTTTGGCAGATTGTGTGCACTGCTTTACGAGAGTACAGTGTCTTGACGTGGGTTACTTGGAGGAGCGTAAGAGGGAGACGCGAGTGTGTTGCTCTGGTTTGTCGTTTGCCGTCTCGAATCAACAGTGACGTACCGTTAGCGCTTGTTGTTGTTGCTCAGGTACCCGACCTCATTTGATGCCAAAGTTTGTAGACATCTTTCCCTGTCTGCTAACCCAGACAACCCTCAAACCTTTGCGTGCATATCTTGAGCCTCATCTCACTTGCAAGGTTCAGGGGATCTGCAATCCTGCTGTATCAATCTGGTCTCGCCTTCACCTTGCAGTCTTCGGTTTTGGAGACATGGACACCCATACCTACTATCAAGTCTCGAACATCTCTGCCTTGGTTTGCTTCTCTCGAAGCAGCGTCCCGGCATTCTTGTGCGCGGGCAGATACGAACAAAAAGCCGGAGGATATAGAGCTGGCAAAGAAGTGAAGACCCCGACTAGAAACTAGAGCTACTTGGGACATGCTTGGGTTTTACGATACAGACCGTTCTTTATCAGTGTACGCCGGTACCACCGAACTGCTGAACGAAGTGCAACACACAGAGGGTAAATGATCTGTCCAGGCATGCTTGGATAACGCAGTGTTTGGCCAGACTGTTCATGCTTGAGTCTTTTAATATCCACTGTGGTACCAGCGAGATACTAGGTAACCCAATGTTCGAGATGGAACTTTGGTCTCTCATGGACCAGGGGTTGAGCTGACTGTAGTATCAGCAGCTCTAACATATCACAAACATGTCAGCACCAACGAGACTGTCTGCTCAACACACTTGGCATCGGCGACGGATGCACGGCACTGATTGCTTAGCATCAGCCTTGTGACCCCTGCCTTTCGCCTTTCAATTTTGATTATCCTCGGTATCGAACTTCCCTTGTTCATTCAGATCGCCGACGGATAAATATGATTCCATCAATATGGACGGAGTATCAAGTAAATCGCCCGCTGCCCGTCCTGACATGGTACCTAGTATTTAAATTGTGAATGTCAGTCTTCAGTACCATCCTTCCGCCTCGCATTTTCGGTATTTGTCCATCTAAACTATGATCTCGCTACTTCTCACCATCGGCATTGGTGCTTCAGCGGTGCTGGCCCAGAATTCGACCGCCCCCAAGACATGCACCATCCCTTCCAAGTACGAATCATCCAACGGCACCGCCGACGACTCACCTGCCATCGCCTCCGCATTCGCCGAGTGTAAAAATGGCGGCAACATCGTCTTCGAAGAAGGCGTCGACTACAACATCTTCAGACCTCTTCTCGCCGAGAACTTGACCGACGTGACTATCTCCATGAATGGCAACCTGCACTTGCCCCAGGACATTGAATCGACAAGAGCACTCATCTTGGCGAGCTCCGCTACCATCTGGTGGTTCAACATCAAAGGATCAAACATCCACTACACCGGATCCGAGAACATTAACAACGGTTGGATCAATTCTTACGGTCAGCAATGGTGGGATGCCAACCCCTCAAATGGAACCGGCATTACCGGTCGCCCACATCTTATGGTGTTCAACGTACAGGGTGGCAGTATCAAGCGTCTGAAGTCCCGCAAACCCATTGCTTGGAACGTCCAGATCAAAGGAAGCGATATCGACATCTCGGACTGTATCGTTGACGCCGTTTCTGACAAGTGGGAGAGCTTCCCGTTCAACACGGATGCTTTCGATATTGGTGCTAGCAATGTCAGGATCACAAACTTGGTCGCTTTCAATGGCGACGACGCGGTCGCGGTCAACGACGGAGCGCACAACTTGTACGTGTCTGATAGTACGATTGGCTATCAAACACATGGTACGTCTCAATTCTGGGCAATGATGGTGGCTTGTTTCAACTGACATTCCCTGTAGGTCTTTCCATCGGCTCGCTCGGAAAGAGCCAGGGCAAATTCGCCAATGTATCTAATATTCACTTCGATCGTATTACCGTCGCTGGCGGTCTGTACGCTGCACGCCTGAAGTCCTGGGTCGGCGGACAAGGGCTTGTCGAGAACGTTACATGGGTGAGTGTTATATCCTGCCATGCGGATATCAGAATGTCTACTAACAATCTCACAGTGAGTTTTGACCTCTCCCTGGAACAGCATATGGATATGGAGCAGTGCCGACATATGACACCAGAAAAGGGACAGCCCTCCACCGAGAAGCACACTACTAACCCAGATTAACAGGAGTAACATGCGCATCCACAACGTCACCTTCCCAATCTTCATCACTCAAACATACATCGACCAAGGCAACTCCGGCGCAGCCGAACGACCGAATAACTCCAGCGTGGAGCTGCGGAACTTCACCTTCGCCAACTTCACCGGCGACATCAACAGCGACAACCCCGGCGATGGAAGCTGCCGTACCAACGTAAGTAGAACAACTGACCTACCCTGCCAACGAGAAAGACCCGTCCACCTGACAACACTCCTCAAACAGCCCTGCTGGTATAACCAAGGTCTCAATCCTACGCAAACCGAAAGCCTCATCCTCCAATGCAACACCGATACTTCGTGTTCGGGCTTCGAGACGCACAACATCAACGTGTACCCTCAGAAGATGGAAGCCCCGTCTGTCATTTGCTTCAACATCGAGGCTGGACTGAACCCAAACTTGGGCTTTGATTGCGCCAATGGGACTTATGTGCCTATGTAGTGCTGCTGTGAGAACTTAGGGTTAGTGTTGATGCCAGATACCAAACCCAAATGAACCACGATGATTTCATTGAATGATAACACCTGGTCGTTCTCAAAAGAGACGTGCTGATCAGCAATCGTACGGGCGACTAGACGATTACCAGGACCTTGACTGGAGACAAATCCAGACACGCAGACTTTAAGTCCGCCACTACACACTGCACACACTCACACGCATGGATGTGATTTGAATCAACGATCCAGATCTGACGATTTATCCACGCACTATTCCACCATCTACCAGGGATACAAAAGACCAAAAATCCAAGCAAGAATTTAATCTTGTCGTGCGTGTTTTCCATCCCGTGCTGCTAGTCAACAAAAGCCAACATGTACCGTGAGCCCGATGATGGTCATCAATCGATTGAATCCAACCAACCCCATCAATCGACAACCTCAGCCAACCGAAACGAAAACAAAAAGCAACTTCCATGACGAAAACAAAATACGAGGATGCTCCATCTCTCTCCCTCTTGCTCGTGATAATCCACAGCACCCCAAGTCCAACCAACCAACCAAATCATCGCACACGCACGCGCGCGCATTAGTCCCGCAGCTCGCCCTAGGAGAACACATATGTACTAGTAAGTTACCTAACTATACAACAGCCGCTGCAGCCTACATATATAGTACATGATGCTACCACAGACTACCGCCAGTAGTTGCATGTTACTTGCGTTTTCTCAGCCGTCGTCGCTTGTCAGTAGTAGACATTGCACTAGACTTATGCCTACCTACATATGTACAGTACATACTTGGGTACATGCAAGCAACGATGGTGGCTAAAATCCGCATTAATCCGCCTGCAGAAAAAGGAATGCGTGGCTTTGGCCGCGCGTCGTAGGCGAGCCCGCAAACCGCCGTTCGGTTGATTTGAGCGATTGAAACGATTGGCTTGGACGAATTAGAAAACGTAATGTACTGTTGGTTGCTCGGCTTGTCACAAATCGATTGAGGAATGCTGTTTGTGCTGTTGATAAAGGCATGGGGGAGATTGGACAAATCAACGGTGTTGGTTCAAGAGAGATTTCGATTCTTTTTTGGAAGTATCCTAATTACGCTCTGGAATGCAATTCCCAGACTATGCAAGAGAGAGAGTAGTTGCCATGCCGCCGGAATTTTTTTTGCCCAACACACACTCTGCCATTACTGCCTCCTGCTGCTCGCGAAACCCCATCGTCGCGATCAGGTTGTTAAGAAACAATTAGTCCCAGTCGAAGAAAGTACTGCCGCCTTCGAATGTTCAAGAAGTGAAAATCATGTACAGCCAAGACTGCCTGTGCTTTAAAGAGAAAGAGTTGGAAAATTTAACGAAAACGCCCGCCTGCCATGTTGTTCGTCCCCAGCCCACTGTTGTGTCGTGAAAGGAGCGTAGCCGCCGATTGATGTGGTTGGCTTGAACTGATGTGATGGAAATTGGTCGAATGCGCCTAGAGGGCGACGACGAAGCCGAAGAAGGCAACAACAGCGGCGGCGCCGATAGTGTAGGCCTTGTTGGCAGAGCCCTCGAAGGGTGCGGGCTGGTCGACAGCGCCGGTGCCAGAAGGAGCAGGGGCGGAGGCGGCGGTGCCGTTGCTGTAGGGAGCCTGGATCTGGCCGTCGGGGATCTGCTGGACGGGGCTCTGGGTGGGAGCAGCCTGGATCTGACCGTCGGGGATCTGGGAAACGGCGGCGGCGGTGCTGGCCTGGATCTGGCCATCAGGGATCTGGGAGACGGGAGCGCCAGTGGCAGCAGCAGTGCTGGCCTGGATCTGACCGTCGGGGATCTGAGAAACGGGAGCACCGGATGTGCTGGCCTGGATCTGACCGTCAGGGATCTGGGAGACGGGAGCGGCAGGGGTCTCCTGGGGCTGGCCGTCGGGGAGCTGAGAAGCAGCGCCCTGGGAAGGGGTGGAGCCAGAGCCGGCACCGACGATCTGGATGGTGACCTCGTTGCACTGCTCGCCGGTGCTCTCGTCGTACAGGTTGTAGAAGTCACCGCTCAGGCACTGGTGGAAAGTGGCCTCGCCACCAAGAGCGAGAGAGCCGTTGGCGCAAGCGGACCAGCCAGCAGTGTAGATGGCACCAGTCTGGGCAGGGCCGTCGAACTGGAACTGGTGGTTGGCGGCAATGTAACCGGTACGCTGTTGGGAGTCAAGGAGCACACCGTCCTTGAGGGTGATCTCAAGCTTCATGGCGTTGTCTTGCTGGCGCTGTTGTGATGATGTTAGTGAGTTGTTCCAAGCGATGGGATGGCTTTGATCGATCATACCTTGCTGATGGAGCGGGCAGTGTTGGAAGAGGTCACGTTGGTGACCTGGATCTGGAACTCGCCATCGTAGTTGGGCGAGCAGCCGGCGGGAGCAGAGGTGTCAGGCTTGATCTGCTCAGTAACGCCCTGGGCGACGGGAGAAGCGACAGCAGCGGCCGCGAAGGCGACGGTGGCGGCAGTGTAGCGCATGTTGATGGTTGATTGGTTGGTTGATTAGGTAGTTAAGTAGTACTGAGCGATCGAATATGTACGATGAACTCGGATAGCGACAGTGATGAGTAGCTGCGGTGCGAGGTGATGCTAAGCGAAAGTGATGCTGATGGAGTGTTGGATGGTGTGATGAGGAGGGATGATGTTGGAGGAAGCGAGACTGGTATTTGAAGTCGGGAGTTTGTGTTTGAGGTTGTTGTTATGGGGAGAGATAAAGCCCAAGCCGGTGAGGAATGTGTCTTTATGTATCATTTCCGAGAGACATTGACTGCTGCAACGGGAGGGGTCTCAGTCCGACGCACTGGCCACGCGATTTGTCGCCCCGTCGACTGCAGGTAGGCAGACGAGCAGGCCAGCTAGCCGTTACCGACGAGCTATTGTCCGGCATGGCGTGCGAAAGGTCAGGGCTGCGGTCAATGTGTGTGGAGTGGCTGGGGCGGCAACAGCAGTGAGGTGCACAGTGGCAGCGTAACAGTCGAAAGCGTCTAAACGACGTCCCCTGCAGGCGCACTAGCCGCTCAACTAGGCCCACTACGGCCAGTATGCATCCCACACTTTGGTGACCACCTCTCTGCTCGCGCCTATCACCGCCGCTCGAGCTAGCCAGTTCCTCGAGCTAGGCGTGGATTGATCGAGCGCGGAGCTCTCCAAGGCGGCTGGGTGGGCGCCGCAACGCGTGTTCCTGCGCTCGCCTGTTGTGAGGTGCCAGACCTTCCACCTTGGACCCTCTCCCTCTCCGATCGCTGGAGAGGCTCTCTGGCCGGACAACGAACGGCATGTCTCACTCGTCCCACACCTCACATGGAGATTGACGATATGAAACGCAAAAGGGAGCCCCGTAGATGCAGCTCTCGGGCATGGGGTAACGCTCCGCTGGCGCACTGTGTAGTCGAGTCCTTTGCTCCGGCGGCACCAACGCTGTCCTCTGAGACCATATCCCGCATGCGGCTCCGCGAGCCAAGGCGCTGTGTATCTAGATCGCTGGCCTGCGTAACCAACGTGTGTCAAGATTGGGTGGGTGGCGACTTGCATTACTAGAAAGCCAAATGCCTCATCAACCGCCATGTCCAAGAATAGGTGGCCGGCGATCAGCAATGAATCATCATTTTAGCTCTGGTCTTGCAGTGAAGCATGACTTCTGCTGTGAGTTGTTCGCACACGCGTAGAAGCGTTTCCCAGCCATCCTACCTCGAATGCGTCGCTCGTTCGTTCGCGGTGTGTGTATAGCATTAGCCGGGGCGGGAGAGTTGGATGATGCATGCATGAAGTCGCTCCCACTCTTTCTGCAGTCTGTCTGCACGTACGCGCCCCCGGCCTCAGCGCACAAGCCCAGTCCAAGTGAGATTGACCGCTAACGAACAATCCCCGGTCAGTGCATTCGCGGGGGACGACCGTTACGCCGTCCTCCTTGGACGATGGGATGGTGATGGGCAAGGAGACAAGGCGATGATTCGACCGAGTCTACATGGCATGACTGCCGAGTCAAACAGAGAGGATCACAATGATATCCATGCTAAGGCCTCTCCGCGGCGTGCGCTGTTCACAAGACTTTGATGTGAGAGTCTTGGGGGGAGGAGTAGTTGGAGGAGCAGCAGCTCTGTGCTCGACAACGGGCCAACTCCTACCAGATTACCCCAGAACGCCACCACCTGAGCTTAGCCAGATTGATGAGGCATCGAGATTCCCTCGCATCCACGGTCCGCTTGTAGTCACGTCGTGTTGTTGAGACTCGAGAAGCTCTCGAAGCTCTCCAACAGCATACGTTGCCAGGGCATTATGGGCAGTCTTCGATGGGCGAAAGTATACCACTGGATCATCTCAGACAACACGTGTGCTCTGCCGGCCGGTCGTCAAGGCAGCAGCTGCCGTCTCCACAATAGTCAACCTCACCACTCTCTCTTACCGTACACTCACAGTCACACTCCCACTACTCTCGGCCTCACTTCCCTCCTCCCTTCCCTTCCCCTCCCTCAATTCTCAGCGCATTGCGTGATGCTACACCTCGGCAAGCCCGGCTCATTCCCTCACTCGGCGGCGGCGGCGGTGGCGGCGTTGCTAAGCCGTTGCCGACCAAGCGACACCAAGGCCTCCAGCGTCGATCATGCACAAAGCGATCTGTTACCAGGATTGGCACGGCTGGCTGAGACCCTAATCCCAGAGGCTGGCGGCTGCGTGCAGGAAGCTCGCAAGCTGCTGTATGTATGCAAGCAAGCAAGCGAGCTTCTACACTTGCTGTGCAACCCATCGTCGCATCGCATCCACCGATCATACTCATGTCACTGAACCTCACTATCACCATCACTAGTCATGGCCCAACCCCAGAATTGACCTCACACCAACGAAAAGCTTCCATACAAATTCCTCGAGGCCGCGCACTGACAACAACAACCCCCGTCCCAAAGCAGCCGAACTGTTTGGTATACCGTGATTTGCCACCTGGCTTTACGAGATGAGAGAGCGCGAGAGTGACATTCATCCTCAACGTCGTCGTTGTCTCTCGTCGTGGATCCAAGCTTCCTTCCCCGATTCCATCCATCCGCGTGCGTACGTGCACTTCCACTTCCCCAGTCAACTAGTCAGTCAGAATCTTGGATAGTGTAAGTCAGATCTCGTCACATCTACCTGCTCTTAGCGCAAAGGAGTAATCACCGAAGAGAACCTTCCACCAATGTACACACGTTCGATTAGCCAACCTCCTGCCTGCTTTCTGTATGTCTAGCCCAGAAGAAGGCAAAGCATTGGGAAGTTATCACTCGCATTATGATTTTCTACTCATTCGAATGGAATACAGTATTTAGATAGCGCCTGATCTATGCTTGCATCCATATTCGCCACCCTTGGACCTTCGTGGCGCTTCCATCGGCAAAAGCGGCGCAATGCCGTTTTTCGGACAATAATAATCGCTCAATCGACGAAATCCGATCGATCAGAAACATGGAATTCCCGTAAGAAACCAGTAGCAGTAGTAGTGCGCCCAAGCCGGTCTTTCGGCTGTTGACGATGATGCATTGATGGAAGATAGTGCAATTGACTAGCACCGATTCCTCACCTTAGCCTCGTTGACACGCTGTCATACCCAGCCCTCCTAAGAGAAGCGTGGAGCGGGGGAAACTCCTCGTATAGAGAATGTACGGATGGATGAAAACAGCTCACGTGGTGAAAGTCACCAGTCGCAAGCGTGGAGTAGTCTGGTATTACTAGTGAAGGGGCAGGTTGAAGAGGCTAACAAGCGTGCATGCAGGTGCATGCGACCATCGACTGTCTGCAGGTGGCATGCGTGGCGACATCATCATCATAGATAGCCTCTACCTCTACCATTAGCTACAGCTACAGCTACCTTACCTATAGCTGTTCAGCTCGGAGAGCTCCAACCTCACTCATCCACTCATTATTATCCATCCCAGCGACTGAGTGGAAGCGAGGGTGAAAACGAGGTTGGAATGGTTCAGTATACTTTTCAAACCGCATCCCTTGCATTCTTTCTCGTCTGTTTGAGTTCTACAAGACTTACTCAAAGGTTTCATCAACCACTCGCAGTTCCACAACCTGTAATCAATCTCGAGAAACAAAAGCGCCTCTTTCCCTTTCCTCTCCCTTGTGTTCCCCGCTCCGGTCGCGCCTTCCAATCCATCCATCCATCCAATTTGCGCCCGAAAACCAAAGAGTCCCTTACATCGCTCGCGGCAGTGACACCGAAAAAGAAGGAAACGCTGCATATCAAGAATCAAAGAAAAGCCGGTCCAGCGCCGCCGCCGCCGCCGCCGCCGCCGCTGCTGTGTAGTATGCTGCTACACAACTGCATGCACATGCGCGTGCCATCCCCTTGCGCCATGCGAACTTGTCTGAAACGCAAGATCTTCGCAAGGGGTGGGCTGGCCTGGCCAGGAAAAATGGAAAGGTCGCTGGCCAAACAATAAACAAGACGCCGGCTCGAATGAAAAACAGGAGAAAGCAGCAAGTGCAGAAGAGTAGGAGTCTAGAAGGGTGCATGTGGAGCGACATGCCACTGCTTCTCTCCTTCTCCCTCCTCTCTTCTGCAAGGGTTCGTAAGTTTGGTCGTCGTCGTTTATTCCCTCTTCCTTCACTCTCTCTCTCCTCTTCGGAGAGCGCACTTCCTGAAACATAGTCTCACTTCGCCATCCCACAACTCTACTGGCCGAGCGCGCCCGCCTGGTGCGGCACATGCATCACGCCATTCTTGCCCAAGGAACCAAGGATCTTCTCCTTTCCGTGGGCGTCCACGATGGGGAAGCGTGCGCGGCGCTCCAAGTCGTCCAGGTCCATGTGGCTGCGGATGTACTTGTTGCGGCTGTCGTCGTCAACGTGGTAGTCCCAGCTCGTCCACTGGCCCTTCTTCAGAGCAGAGTGGCACAGGCGGCGCTGGCGCTGGCGCTTGACGACATCCGCCGTGATGGCTTCCATATTCCACTTGGCCTTTGCTTCGGCCTGGAAAGCTTGCAAGACTGCTTGGGTCTCGGGGTCAGTGCTGGATGTCAGGTCGACGAGCTCCTTGGGGTCGTCGGAGAGGTTGTAGAGGAGATCGGGATCGGCCGGGCAGGTGATGTATTTCCAGGCACCCCGGCGGATCATCATGTACGGCGCGATGGTCCCTTCGCCCATGTACTCGCCGAAGACGGTGTCGTGGGTGTCTTTGCCCCGGAGGTGAGGCATCATGGATACGCCATCCATTGGCAAGCCAGGCACGAGTTTGCTGCCAACGACATCGACTAGTGTTGGGAGGATGTCGAGCGTGCTGACATTTTGAGGGACGCGGTGAGGTGCCCACAGCTTCGGATAACTGAAGAGCATGGGGACGCGGGCTGACGACTCGTACCAGGACATCTTGTACCAGAGACCACGCTCGCCCAGCATGTCGCCGTGGTCGCCGGAGAAAATGACAATAGTGTTGTCGTCAAGACCACACTGCTTGAGAGTCTCGAGGAGCTTGCCAATGTTGTCATCGACATAGCTGACCGCACCATAGTAAGCTCGCTTGGCCCGCTTGATCTGCTCTGGAGTGAACTCATGGTCCTCGAGGTCCACGACGTGCTGCAAGCGCCTGCTGTGAGCATCCTGCTGGTCCTTGGGAATTTCGACATCCGGCATGTTGACATCGACATCCTCGTACATGTCCCAGTACTTGTGCTCGATGGTGTACGGGTCGTGCGGGTGCGTGAGCGAGACGGTCAAGCAGAATGGACGCTTGTTTGCCGGTCCGCGCACGTGGTCGTACAGATACTGCTTTGCCTTGTACATGACTTCTTCGTCATAGTCGAGCTGGTTGCTGCGGACACACGGCCCTGCCTGGTAGATGGAAGAGCTGTTGTGGTACCACTCCAGCTTGGTATCGGGATCGTCCCAGTTCACGGACCAGCCCATGTCGCCGGGATAGATGTCTGCCGTCAGTCTTCGCTCGTACCCGTGGAGCTGCTCGCCAATGAAGTGCATCTTGCCACCGAGGATGCATTCGTACCCCTCCTCTCGCAGGTAGTGAGCATATGTGGGTGTGTCCTCGGGGATGGGAGAAGCGTTGTCGTAAGCACCAATCTTGGATGGGAGCTGGCCTGTGATCATGGCCATGCGGCTGGGAGCACAGAGGGGCGAGTTGCAGTACGCCGAATCGAAGACCACCGATTGCTCGGCCAGCTTGTCGAGATGAGGTGTCTTGATCTGTGAGTTTTTGTTGTACATCTTCAGCTGTGGTGCTGCTAGCTGGTCGGCCATGATGTACAAGATGTTGGGCTTTGATGGGAAGAGAGGAGTGCTGAAGCCATTCTGGCCAGCGAAGCCTACTGGCGGAGACTCTGGGGGAGTGGCTGGGATTTGCTTGCGGACACGGTCGATGTGGTCGGCCATGTCGGAGTGATGTGAGGGTTTTTGTATTTGTCTAGTTGGTTGAAGATGAGTGAAGAGGTAGAAGAAGGGTGAAGACTAGGAGGAATGGAGAAGTTTGGGGTGAGAGTTTGAAGTGAAGTTGGAGATTGAAGGGTGCTGTCGTTTGCAAGAGGCGTAGGCTTCACTTATGTAGATTGGAAACCAGGAGAGGGATGGATGTCAAGGATAAAGTAGGAAAGAGAAGGAGGTCGCCTGAGCAGAAGTGTAGACGCAAGTGTAGACGCAATTCCAACGATCAGCCGGCGTCACCGCCATGCCCTTATTACCTTACCACGCACGCTTACCGATGCGCTCTCTCGTCTTCTTTCACCATTTACAACCTTGATCACACCATAAGCGACAGAGCACGCGATTCTGATACCAAAGTCAGTGCTCTTCGGCCCAAGCCACCCTCCGCCCGCCCCTATGTTAGGGGTCCGGGGCGGTGGGGTGCATGAAGTCTATGTCAACTTTTCCCATGAAATGTGCTGCGTTGTCGTTTGCTTTTCCTCACAAATTTCGAACTCGGCTCCGTTCATGCCATTGTTCGTCCTGAGTGTGAAATTTGTGCGGTTCTACGGTCTCGTTGTCCCGTACTCGCTTTCCTTTGTTCGTTTGTGTGCGAGTAAGAGTGGCAAAATCAAACCTGGGGCTTTGCAGCTTTGCTGGCCTGTGCAACCCGTGCCAACGGCATGACTAACTGACCTCAATCACGTGTGAGTCCATCGCGCTATATCTTATAGGGCAGGTGCAGATTCCTGTTGCTAACCGTGTTTCATCAGTGAAGAACCGCTGTGCACTCGTTGGTGGCGGCACGTTTTTGCCAATCCATCGGATCTACTATCACCTTACGATGCCTCCAGATTTCAAATTAACGGATTTGGGGCGGATTTGCGCTAAAGCTGGAAGTGAGGTCGCTATCACGTGATGACAAGGGATCTGAACTTGCAGGCGCTTTACAACACACCGCTACACTTTCGACCACAGCTTCGGCTTCATTCCTTCTGCAATCTCCACGGATCTGCCTGCGCGCCACCCGATAGGTCGACACACACGAACTTTGTTGCACAGTCACAACGAGGAGACAGCTTGATAGCTTTAAACGAGACACGACGAAACGATCCATCCGTCGCCGCTGCAGCTTCACACCGCCCGCCCGCCCTCTTATCATGGCAAACGTCCAGGATCGCGGCCCACCATCCGCCGCCGCAATAGCGATTGGATCTGCTATTGTTGCTGGCATCACTGGTTATTTCCTGGGGCAAGCAAGCTCTATCGGCCTCTTTGGGAAAACCGACACGCGCGCCCCTGCTGCTCGTCTCACCCAGCGCGACGGCCTTGCCAAGCCTGACGACGCTGAAACAGAGTCTGACGACGACGATGGCGAAGAAGACGACGACAGCGATGTGCAAGACCTAGGGGAACTCCAGACGTTCCCGGGCAACACAGAGGAATGCAAGCTCGTGCTGGTAGTGAGAAGTGATCTCGGTAAGCAGAAAGTATCCACCCATATTCCAGAAGCACGCTAACGGATTGGCAGGAATGACTAAGGGTAAATTTTCCTGTTCCTATCTCCATGTTCCCCTTTGGACGCGAAAGCATTCGAGCATTACGTTTTCTGCTACTTTTGCCCGCACCAGCTGATAAGAGCCTCCCATGGCTTGGGTCACCCGACCTCTGCTCCTGTTCCGAATGCTGAAAGCTGATACCTCGCCGCAGGCAAGATCGCTGCACAGTGCTCACATGCCACTCTCGCATGCTACAAGACGCTCGTTCGCGCAGACCCATCGCACCCAGTCTTGAAGCGCTGGGAGCGACTCGGCCAGGCCAAGGTCGCGCTCAAGATTGACAGCGAAGACGACATGCTCATGCTGCAGGCGCAAGCCATTAGCTTGGGACTTTGCGCGCAGGTCATCCATGATGCAGGCCGCACGCAGATCGCTAGTGGTTCTGCCACTGTTCTGGGTATTGGACCCGCTCCCAAGAGCAAGATCAACGAGGTCACCGGACACCTCAAGCTTCTTTGAGCAATCATCAGTGCAGCAGTGCCAGTCACGGATTGCCTCGGAGGAGACAGTTGAGTTCGATGTAGACTCTCGCATCTGCATCACTATTGTCCAATGGCTGGTATCAACTGCAGGTGGTTACATCCAAAGCTCATTCTGCCCTGGGTAGCTATCGCTTGAGCATGCATACATGCAACACACTACACGGTCGAGTTGCCGTGTTATCACTCTAGCGCGACGGCTCATCGCCATCGCATGATTAGTCCGAGGAGCCACATGATCGATCAATATTACTCAAAAGCGCATACTGGACCTGGACCGGCGACGTGTATGTGGCGGCTCACGTAACTCAATACAGGCATCCATCGCAGGAAGAAAAGGTATCGAATTGCACATGACACCAAGCGCAATTATATCATCGTGTTGACAACACAGTTCTCTTTTCTTCACATCTCGCTCCCATTACTTGGGTACTTGACGTGGCATTTGGTAATACATACGCTTTGCGTAGGGTCAATGTCTACCGGTTCTACGAACAACATACACCATTGACCGATCAGTGACAATAACCTTAGTCGTGAGAATCCAGCACCTTCGTTCGCACTTGTACACCTGGAGTCCGTGAAACCGGTCACTGGATCCATGTGCAAGCGCTGTACAGCTCTTGGTCGTATCAAAACAAATGACAGTCAGGTCCAGAAATGACGGTCCCACAGTACCATCGATCCGGTTTCGTGAGGAGGGAGGGAGTGACACACGAGTTTCATTTTAATCCGTCTTCACCGTTCTACCCAAGATTGCCACCAACGAGCAACCTGATCAACATACTCGTCCATTCACTCACCCATCGTGACTTCCGAGCGCCCCTGATGTCCATCCCCCACCAATACTGTAGGGAGCCTCACACGCGACTCCCACAGCGAAGTGAAGTGACGTCTCCCAACAGCCGAGCCTAGCTCAGCTTCTCACACACCCAAGCTCTGTGCAAGCAATCAAAAATTTGCCCGATCAACAGATCACCATCGAGTTAAACCCGGAGAAGAAGCGGACCATTTATCGCATCGCATCAAATTTGCTCTCAGATTCGACATCAGTGATTCTAACAAAGCATGTTCGGACCTGATTGCCGATTCGACGGCAGCAAACGATCCCGAAAGACGAAGGATCGATCAGAACCCCGACCGCTGGAACAGAGTGTCAGGTATCTAGTGTTCTGCCTAGACAAGTCGAGATCTTGATCAGTCTGTCCACCGTCGCCAACCTCATCAGAGCAGAAATCCAGCCTGTCCATCATCAAAAACTCCAGCCGCCAACACACAGCAAGCCACCAAACCTCGGTTAGCAATCGCGGAATGAATCAAGAATTCAACATCAAGAGTTCTCGCCCAACATCCAACCATGCGCGACCGGAATCTAGAATCCTATGTACAGGCTACAACGCATCATCACGGCCAACAACGGCAACATCCGACACACCCGGCGGCAAGTCGCGCTCCCGGATATCGGTTCTAACGTGCATGTAGAATTTCGTCATGCTGCATACGGCTTCCCAGTCTTCTCGGACTTCCACCGACCAATAGATGCCTTTCAATGAATTTAGGTTTTTCTCCGGCCGCGTGGACTATTGCTTTGATTCTTTGGTAAGACTTTTCTTCAAAATTCATGACTTGTGGATGGAAGAAGGCCGAGGTAGCACATAAGGTGCCCCCGATCAGGCAGGTGAAGGCTAAATTGATTGGTTGATGTGATTGGGTTGTTGTTCGGGGTGGCTTGTTTACTCACTTTTATAGCATTTCCAACCTACTGGGCCATCTAAGCGAGTTGACTAGGAAATTTTGGCGAGATGAGAACATGATGGGAAAAAGTGAGGTCAAGTTTTCCGGAGTGAATGAGTAGCAAACATCATTGCAATCGCTCGTAAACGATTGCAATGGTGAGTGTCACTTTCAATGAATTTTTGTGTGCGTGCTCTATCTGAAGTGCCTAAGCGAATGTGATAGTTTGTACGAAATTGGGGGGGATAGTAACAGTTGTGCAGAGAAGAAGAAGGTGATGGGAAAAACTTGGGGATAAAACAAAAGTCAAGAAATCCGTAGGTAAAAAAAAAAAAAAAGAGTACACCGAATGCCCCAAAGTGTTGCCGGGTATTTTGTAGGTCGTGGTAATCGTGAACGTCGCAAAAGTCTCGCGTTTTAACAGAGTCTCGCCGGAATGCACGCATTCGACAACGAAGCTGCTGTTTTTTTGGCTGGCAAAAGCAATGATGTGAAGGAGCGTTCAGCCAAGAGAATGTTGCACTGGGTGAGCAAGCGGCACAGACGCGCTCTACCCTTTCTGCAAGGCCGGCTTTTGCCATGGTGGTTGATAAATTGGAGATTTTCGTGAGGAACGATCCTGCGCTGATGATTTTTGTTCTGGGTATGTTTGTCGTGGTTGTCGTGAATGGAAAAGGGAAATCTGATCGATCCTCGGCAGAGTCGGGATGACTTGCCGGAAGAAGACCGAGGGCCTCGAGCTCGCCGGCCGTGTGTGGACTCGGCGGCGTTGCAGGAGGAAAGAAGTGTCCAGAAGTTTCATGTTGGGCGCTGAACGACACACTTAGTGAGCGTTGTGACCGTGGCGGCGGTGGGCACGCTTGGCCTCGCCAGTCTCGCGAGGGGCGATGTTGCCAGTGGGAGCCCAGCCAGCGACAGAAGCCGAGGTGGCAAAGGTGGTGGGCTGCGCAGCGGCCTTGACGTTGCCCCAGCTGGCGACGTAGCCGGCAAGAGAGGTGGCCTCGGCGACCGCAGAGGTGGCGACACCACCGAGGGGAGTCCAGGGGATGGTGTTGGCCTGGCTCGCGGCCGCGACAGAGGCAGAAGCCTCGGCGGCGAGCTCATCGTTGTAGCCCTCGCCGGAGCAGAGAGTAACAATGATGTCGGCGTCATCGGGGCAAGACTGCATGCCGTAGGCGTCGTCGTTGGCGTAACGGTAGGCCTGCTGCTTGGGCTTGCAGTTCTTGGAGTTGGTGGTGATCTGCCAGTTGCCGTACCAGGGGTTGCCGTCGACCTGGCTCAGGTCGTACCAGAGCATGCCGTCGTTGTGGACAGTGTACTCGTACTGGAGGATGTGGTCGAGGTTCTCGTCGTCGGAGAGCTTGATGGCCCAGCCGTTGCCGTTGGAAAGCTCAGTGTATTGCTGAGTGTAGGTCTCGTTGGGCTGGATCATCATGTCGATTTGCTCGTGTCCGCCACCGGAGGCAGGGACGTTGCACATCTTGACCTCGTACTTGCAGGCGTTCTTGACGACGGCGTTGCCGAGGGCATTGGCGAGAGGAGCGCTGGCCAAAAGGGCCGTGGCGGTGATAATGTTGGAAATCATGTTGACTTTTGATAGGTTGCAATCGCGTGAATTGAGTTTAGCAGTGAGCAGATTGCGAATGTCGTTGAGACTGGGAGTCCGAGAGAATGAGGACTTGTGGATATGCGTTAGAGAGTGAATGCGAGCAGCGAAAGAGTGAACTGCACAGCGGGTAATGCTTTCCAGAGCAAAAGTACGATAGAAAGAGCTTGGGATCAAAACAAAGGGAACAATGGGCGACAAAGGCAGCCCTACTTATCCTTTGATCTTGCGACCGCCGCAGGACGTACCTTTGTCGGCCGTCTGCCAACAAAGCCCAAAATCAGACCCGCTCTCTGTCACTGCTGTCGTGTGCCTGACAGCCCAAACCGCTCTCAGCTAGCCCAGGAACCGCAAGGCAGATGCCGGGTCAATCACAGTGCAGCCCTATGCCGCCGTTGCAGGAAGTCCGCAGGGGTGGAGCATCTGGGACAGCTGAGTTTGCGAGAAGTCGGCGAAGTGGTTGCGTTCCTGGCGCCGCCTCCCGTAACAAACAGTCAGCCACGGGCCAGGAACAGTGTGCCGGGGATACCTCATTGGCCGTCAGGGCGGTTGATGGGATTTCTCTTCTGCAGGGGATCGAAGTTTCGGCCCCGAGTCCAAGTCATCCGGGAGGCTTTGAACTACGAACGGTTGTTGTGCACGTCCACGCACACGTTTGGCAGCGCGCGTGGCCCACACATGCGGTAGAGCCTGCAGGTTGCGTTGCGCCGGTTGGATCGATTCAAGAAACGAGTCCGTTCAGCACAGAAGTCCGAGATTTTTTCTTGCGGTCTCGACCGCCTCGCCGTCATAAGGCCAAGCACTACTGCGCTGTCACTTTGCCATTGTCTCCACGTGGCTCCGAGGTCGATGAGATTGATTAAAGTGCTGGCGATTGGAGGGTGTGTGGCTCTGCATGGCCATTCGATTGTTCCGCCTGCCGCCCGAGGAACATGTGTGTTCGGTGCTGGGCGACCTGCCGCACATTCTAGACCCCCGGCACCGTTCGCAGGAAACCCAGTAGCGCATCGTCGAACACGGACTTTCCCCCCTGCTTGTTAGGCGGGCACACATGCTGAGATCCCATTGGCGCGCATCTCGTCTCCCATTCTCGCCGTTTCGGCACATCTGCCAGTAAGTCTGTGGTAAGCAGTATCAAGCAAAGCCACCCGCGATAGGATCCGGGTACCAGTAACGGTAACGATGCAAGCGACAGCTCGCTCGCGTGTCATCACGTCGCGAAACGGAACACAGCAGCATGTCCATACAGCTTGGGAGCCTACCTGGCACGGCAACATGGCCGTCTGACGTTATGTCGTGTGGGCGGAGCAAGACAAAGTGGAGAAAACCATCGCGATCCCTCCTCCCTTGACGAGTGTTGAGGGCAGGCATACGTAGGCACGCTGCGGTCCAGAACACGCCGCAGATCGTTGAATTGCATGAGTAATGTGCGCAAGGCTTGGTTGCATCCTGATTTCCTGAGGCGTCTTTTTCCTTCTTCTTTTCGGACGGGAGCACATTATTCACTTCCACCACTTCGCCAAGGCACGCACGTGAAAAGTAGGTTCTTGCTCGTAAAACCTCGCATGCGAACTGCCGTGTCATGGATACGTACGTGCCTAAGGTACACATGTCAAGGTTGCACAACCGATGCTTTCGGATGTCGAGTCGGTTCTTGTCGCGCGGCCTGGGAACAACTGACTTGTGTGTGCGTCTCGGTTATCTTTTCTGATCGTCCAATCCACAAACCGTTGTAGATCCCCGTTGATAGCACCAGACTTCTACGTTTCTTTCCGTACCACCCGTACAGCACGATCCTGACTGCACATCTTTCGTGCTCTCGGTGCTGTAACAATTATTACATGCAGTGTCTCTCTGGTGAGCTGATATCATATGCACGCAGTGTCACACAGCCCCGAGATTGGCGAGTTGCAGTCGTCTTATATCACGCTCGTAATATCATCAGGGGCTGGTGTCTATTTTTTCACTCGTTTGGCAATTTGCAGCAGCGTCGCTTCTGCAGCCTTATCATCACGTCTATATGGACTTCACCTGCTATGAATTCTGTCGTTGCTCTAAGACATTCCAAAATTGCGATATGGAGCCACGGCTTCATTGTACAATGCCCATTGTGCTTTCAACAATGCCGTGTCGTGCCCGTGGCGTACGCCACACGACGTGGGCCCAGTTGACCCGTCTCGATTCTGGTGAGTGCGACGTCAAGTGCATGCAGCATGTACTTACCATGTACATGTATCGATGTATCTGTACTCCGGTCTCATTCTGCCCTCACCCGCTTCATGCAGGTTGCCGATGCCTGTAGTGTTGGGGCAGAAGAGTGAAGACGAGTTGAGAGGAAATTGAGAGTACATGATACATCGCATGCCATCGTCGAGACCAGTAGAGCCTCCTCGTCATTATAGCCATGTCGTCCCTTTGTCTCTTACTCGGTCGATCCTCGTGGCAATGTTTGATGTGTCGAACGGAGTTGTGAGCGTCCATAGTGTAGGGTTAGGGTTTGGGTTGCTCACCAACCTAACTCTGAATCTTTTACTCGCCTTTATGCGAGCTAACTAATGGCCAACTCCCTTCAAAGTTTTTGGACTCTGTCGATTGAACGATGACTGGTGAGGCTTCTGTCTCTTATACAGGTCATAAAATACCTTGCATCGTCCGAAGGGCAAGCTCAGTGTTCCACAACCTTGCCAGCTTTCGCGAAAAGAGCATGACCCAACAACGATGATGGAAACATCAGCAATCATCTGTCAATCCAAACCAAATTACCACTGGGACTATCAACACTGATGCAAAATCTGCCATGCGACATGCAACGCTACTGTGTGCCCCACCTGTCCGCATGCGATTGCGATCATCCGGACAAACATGCAATCTCACCATCATCAGCTCCAGCTCCAGCCCGCAAACAGAATGGCAGGCATCCAGCCATCGCCTCATCAGTTCACGCGACTCCGACACGGCAAGATGGCGTGGATGGACAGGTCAAGGCAACATCCATACGTGTGAATCACAACTCCATCATACTTGCATGTGTGATCCCCCGCCAACAAACCCCAATTCGTCGTCAAAATCGCATCATCAACATGTAAATATATCGAAGCGAGAACCCATTAGTCTGCATCTCCAAGGAGGAAGGGCTGGCTAACTATCAGCAGTGCAGCACACACCCCGCTCACATGATCAACAACAAACTCCAGAAACGGGAATGCCGAAGGATTCATTACATATCGAACTGGGGGGAAAAAAGCAACGAGGAAAGATTGGTAGAATTGCCAAAACGCCACCAAAAAAATCACACGAGACCCTACCGTACCTACCGAAGAACCCCGCACCAGATAAACCGACCTCCCTTCGCCGAGGAAGCAGTAATCAGTCACAAACCAGACATGCTCGCGGTATCGCAGGGCATCATATGTGTGTGCGTGTGTGTAGGTATGAGAACCCATCTCAGCGCGGCAGACAGGTAGTCGCATGGTCGCCGTTTAGTCAGTCGAGACGGGGACCCCGAGACGAGGCAAGAGAGGAGTACTTTGAGGGTTTCGAACCTCCTCCCCCCTCTCGCATAACCGTTTCAAGCCATCCGACCCAAGACTGAACCACGCCGCCTCGTGGCATGGCATGGCATGGGAAGCGGGGAAATGGTAATACGCGGCGGCACCTGTAGCTAAAAGATGGGAAAGAGAAAGGAACGCTGATTCCCATCCCATCCCATCCCATCTTGCCTTACTCGAGGTCCTGCTCGTTTCGCATCTTGCGCTATCTACTTTGCTTCACCCACCCAAACTTGCTGTGATATTATATTATCCCGCGACAAGACACAACACAACTTACACGCGACTTCCTATCTACAGATCCACAGACACACAGACCGATAACATGGCTTCGTCTTCGGGGAAGATGATGAACGCCGTACGGTTCCACGGCAGAGAAGACCTGCGATACGAACAAGTGCCCGAGCCCGAGTGTGGAAAGGGTCAGATCAAGATCAAACCCGCGTGGTGCGGGATTTGCGGAAGGGTGCGTATCGTCAAGTCGGAACCCAGGAAGGAAGGGAGAGAGAGAGAGAGAGGAATAAAAGGACTAACAACTGCGGGAACAGTTTGTAGCCTAATTTCCACAACCACCAATTCACCGACGTGGTTTCGGTTCTTGCGCGGACTCGTTTTGCTGACACCCTTCCTGTGATCTCCACGAGTTCCTCGGCGGCCCGTCGCTCTGTCCGACCACACCACATCCCATCACCGGCGAGACGATCCCATTGACTTTCGGGCACGAGTTCAGCGGGACCATAGCAGAAGTCGGGGAAGGGGTTTCGGACAGTTACGCGGTTGGAGATAGAGTCTGCGTGCAGCCCATCATATACGACGGCACTTGCGGGTCGTGTGAGGAAGGGCTCGTCAATTGTTGCGACAACAATGGGTTTGTTGGGTTGAGTGGTAGGTTCTTTTCATGGGGGAAGTAAGAACGTGGAGTGATTTATGCTGACCGGCTTACTTCCAGGCTGGGGAGGAGGTCTTTCTGACTTTGTGGTTGTGCCGGAATACTGTGTTATCAAGGTACCCGACAACGTGCCTCTTGACGTAGCAGGTGAGTGCCCAGGGCGGAGTTCTGAGGAATCGAATGTAGCAGACTATATCTAATCAACCATACAGCTCTTGTCGAACCGCTGTCAGTCGGCTGGCATGCCGTGAGCATCTCTCCCTACCAGCATGGAGACGCGGCTTTGGTGCTGGGAGGTGGTCCAATCGGACTGTCTGTCATCCAAGCTCTCAAAGCGCGTGGCTGTGAAAAGATCATCGTCTCGGAAGTGTCGTCCATGAGAAAACAGTACGCGTCAGACTTTGGGGCACACCACATCCTTGACCCGACTCAAGACGATATTGTAGCGAAATGCCGCGAGCTCTGCGATGGGAAAGGAGCGCACATGGTGTTTGATTGCGCAGGCGTTCAGTCGGCCCTCAACCAGGCAGTCAAAGCCATCCGAGCGCGCGGCACTATCGTCAACATCGCCATCTGGGAGAAGGAGTTTACGCTGCAGCCGAATGATATGATCTTCCGCGAACGAAGGTGGCAGGGTGTTGCGACTTATCAAAAGGGCGACTTCCAGGAAGTGTTGGCGGCTATATCGTCAGGACGCATGACCAACGTGGAGCAGATGATCACCAAGAAGATTGGGTTAAATGAGGTCGTCGAGCAGGGTTTCAGGGCGCTTGTGAAGGATAAGGACAAGCAGGTCAAGATTCTGGTGCGCGCCGGGTCAGGGGAGGTTTGAGCAGAGCGTAGGAGGCGCTGGATCGTAGCATTTCCTTCGAGCACGTCAACAAGTTCGCTATGTAGCAGGAGTCATGATTGAGATTGATTGATTGATCGATCAAGGCAAGGCAAGCAATTCTTGCGCATCTCGCTGCTTGGTGTTGATCATCATCTCCGCGCCGAGGCCAACCTGAATGTGGGTGAGTATCTGGGCAGCGGGGTGGAAAAGAGAGTTGGCGCGATGATGTCGGCGGAAGGGTCGGAAGACGACGATCACATTAAATCACTGTGAGCTGTCGTGGCCGTCAGTGGTCGGTCCTTCCACCTTGCGCGGTGGTTTGGTAGAAGGATGGAAGTCAATTGTCCAGGTTTTGATTACGCGTGACCAGCCCTGCGGCTTCGTCATAGCCTCCATCGGCACTAAACATGGAGGAGCCAGAGATCGGGACGAGCTCAGTGCCGCGCGATCGAGGGTTGTTGCAGTACGGTATTCCATATAGCCATAGTACTGACATTCATATATCGAGTAGAAGTTGGCAGTTAATGACGAGGTATTGTTTGTAGGTGTGTGACAAGATGTGGGAGTGCGTTCCGCACCAGGCCAGACTAGGCCAGCTCGCTTGAAGATGGAAAGACAAAGGAGATTCGATGGTTTAGCGAGTCGATCATGGGCGCAGTCGACCGTGGCTGTACCGTGGCTCGAGTGGCAGTGCGATTTACGTGTCGCTGGTCTGAGTTTGGGCAGTCTTGTGTCTTGGACCTTGCTTGCTTGCTTCTTGTCAGGGACCTGCGCCTCGAGGTGTGACGTCGGTGTTCTTGCTTTGTTGCGTAGACGTCTGGCGAGAAGAGAAGAGATTAATATCCAACGGCCCTCCTTAGCACCACCAGCCTTGCCATCACATCCTCCGCATCCTCCATCCATCCTCCCTTCGACATACACCTCTTCACCACTTACTTACACCCCATCTACCCGACTGCCAATTACAACCACCATGGGTCTCATCAAGGGCGGCTTCTTGCGCCTGCTGCAAACCGCGCTCTACCTCCTCTGCTTTGGTTGCGCCGCCGTCGTACTCGGTATGTTTTATCCTGTCGCAAGACGCGTCCCACAACATCACAACAAGGAAGCTAACTCTCCCCAGGCATCTACTCTTACTTCCTCTCCGTACGCGCCGACCGTGATCAGGGTATCCCTACATGGCAAAAGGCCGTTGAGGGTATCTCTGGTGTTGCCGTCCTCTACACCATCGCTGCCACCGTCCTCACTTGCTGCCTTGGCGGCATCACCTTCTTCGCCTTCACCGCCATCCTTCTCGACATCCTCTTCGTCGGTGGATTCATCGCCATTGCAGTTTTGACCCGTCACGGTGCGGGCTCGTGCACTGGCATCGTCAACACCCCTCTCGGCCGCGGCGACACCAGGTTGAACAACTCCGATGGCTTCGGTAACAATGGCATCGGCACTGGCCAGGGCGAGAACCTCACCTACTCTGTCTCCCCGCGTACTGCCTGCCGCCTGAACACCGCCGCCTTCGCCGTCTCTATCATCGCAATCGTCCTCTTCATCGTCACTGCTCTCATGCAGATCGTCCTTGTCCGTAAGCACAAGAAGGAGAAGCGCTTCGGTCCCAGCCCGGCCAACAACTACACTTCCGGTCCCGCCAAGCGCAACTTCTGGAACCGCAAGAAGGTCGACAGGGATGCTGAGCTCGGCCCCACTGGCACTGCTGTTGGAGCTGGCGGTCTCGCTGCCGGCAATGCCCACGACCTCCGTCCCTCTCACGAGACTGGCTACACCGGAAGCACAGTCGCTGCTCCCGGCGACAAGCACGACAAGATTGATGGTGCCAACGGATACGGTGCCGCAACTGTCCCGGCTGCCACGCACGGCGCTCACGGCGGTTACTACACTCAGCCCCAGGGCACTGGTGTCAACCCTTACGGTTACGATAACACTACCGTGCCTCACGCAGCAACCACAAACCAGTACACCACTGGTACCGCCACCAACTACTAGGCTGATTGCCTCGAAGCTAGCCTCACGATGCTGGCCACCTACTTTCCGTTCTGTTTAATTTCCTGTTTATTGGACCACGCCAATTAATGAAGACGATACCCCCGTAATGCCACCTGTAACATAGGGTCCCACCGGAGGCGGCACGGAATTGGGAATGAAACGATGGATGGAGGGCGTATGCGCTCTGTTGGAGAGATGTTCAAACGCAAGCGATAATTTATGAAATACCCGGCACCTATAGCCACTAATACGAAACAATTATCATAATGCTTTGTCAAGTTAACTTTGTCTCTCATGCTTACGGCGTTCGTAAAGGACGCCGTTGTTTGTCATCGGCTATATGAGCTATTTATGATTCTCATGTCTCACTACACGCCCGCATGCCTTTGTTGTCAGAACCCGACAGCGTCTGAACACGGTACAGGTTCTCTACGCGAAGAGACTAAGCAATTCCTCCCAAATGCACAGGGACCGAGATCGAAGGTGCAATGACGGAGGATGCGAAGGACGCAAAGTCAATCGGTCAAATCAATCAAACCCTCACAGACCAAACCCCTACGCAACCCAATACCAAACCCGCTGCCACCAATTCTCCGCCACCGGCTCCGGCCACCTCGCCTCCAGCTCATCCATCTCCCTCTTCCCCGTCACAACATCAACCTCACTGACCTTCAGCGCAAACGACCAGTTCCGCGTAGCAACCTTGTGCCCTGCATACAACGCCAAGAAGATGGGCAGAGTGATGTACGCCGCGAGGAAATTCGCCGCGCTCCAGTTCTGCGGGAAGAAGACGTGGAAGCCATTCGTCAGAGTCAAGATGACCAGAATCGCCAGAGCGGCGTGCGAAGCGTAGGGTTGGAAGGGCGTCGCGTACGGGAGAGTGTGCAAGGCGTTGTTGAACTCCAACGCCCGCCGGAAGCGCAAGTACGTGATCAGGCACACGATCCAGCCGACGAACCCGCTGATCGTCGACAAGTTGGAGAACCAAGTGAAGACTTGCGCGCCGCTGTTGGAGACGTTCAGGTAGGCCAGCAGCCCGAAGGTCCAGGTCGCGAGGATCGCGGGCCAGGGGACGCCGTAGCGGTTTGTCTTGGAGAGGAATTTGGGCGCTTGGTTTGTGAGGGCCAGGCCGTAGAGGGTGCGGCTGCCGGAGAAGAGGAAGGCGTTTCCTGCGGACCAGGCGGAGGTGAGGACTGCGGCATTTATCACGTGGTTCAGCACTGGGATTCCGGCGTTTTGGATCCCTATTACGAAGGGCGAGGCGCTGGCGTTGGAGTCGGGAGATAGCAGGCGAGGGTCGTTGGAGGGGACTATCACGCCTATTACTAAGGATGCTATTCCGTAGAAGATCGCCAGACGCCAGACAAAGCGCCGTGCTGCCTTGGGGATGTTGCGGCGTGGCGCGACGGTTTCGCCGGCTGCGAGAGCGATCAGCTCGGGCGAGGTGATGAAGGCGAATCCGGCGCGGACGAAGGCTGTCCAGTAGGCGAGGAATTTCCCGGTGTCGCCGGGGATGAGGTATGGGTTAAAGGCGCCAGGGTCGTTCCAATATCTGAAACCGAGTCTGCTGTTCTGAGCAGGCCCGCCGCCGAAGAAGAGGACGATGCCAACTATGATTAGGCCAACAATTGTTATCAGTTTGATCGAGGCGAACCAGAACTCGGACTCGCCGAAGAAGGGGACTGCGATGATGTTGAGGAGGAGGATTGTGACTAGGATGATGGTTATCCAGACGGCTGGATTGATGTCGTCGTTCTGTTTGTACAGGCGGTGGAAGTTAATGGTGTGCTCATGTCAACGAGACATCTAATCTTGTGCTCACCCAGTAGCTGATCATGAAAAAGTGTGAAGTCAGTAAGATGTCTACAACCTTACCACTGGAAGCTCACCCACCTCAATATGATGCTGCCAGCCGTGGCTTCAGCAGCAACCAGGATGGCATATGCATACCAGTAATTCCAACCAGTTGCAAAAGCCAGCGATCGATCGACGAAGCGCCCGACAAAGTATGGGACCGTGATACCACTCATGGGTAGATAAGTGACCATCTCAGCCAGGACATTCATGACTACATAAACGATTGCCTGCGGGTGATTGATCAGAGATGTGTTTGCCACGTTTTGCCATCATACCCGGCTCGTCATACTACGAGTGTCAACTTAGTACGATTCATCTTGTTACAATGCTGCCCTAACGTACCCATGTTGCTGATGTAGCCCATGAACAAAGGCGCTGGTCCGACTAAGCTGAGGATTGCGCCGGATCCGATGAAGAGACCTGTCCCGATCGCGCCGCCGAGTGCTCTGAAGTCGACATTAGCAAGGTAGTCCGGCGTCGTGACTTCGGCCATCTGCTGAATGGCACCGGAAGCAGTTTGTGTTATGATTACGCAACGTACAAGAACTGGATGTGCCGACTCTTCAAACCACGCTTCGTCTCACCTCCTTCGCCAGCGATAGCACCCTCGCGATAGGTGGTCTTGCTTTCAAAGCGTTCGGAGTCGTGCATGCCTTCCTTCATGATTGGATCTGCCATCTTGGCTTGGCCTCCCCTGATGAGATCGAAGGTCGCTACGCGAGTAGCGAATGTATGATGAATGTGTATACGCAGTAGACAGACAGTCACTTAAGTAAGGTAAGTCTACAGGCTGCAAGTGCGGCTTAGACCGACGTTGGCCGACCAAGTAATAAGTCCGAAGGACAAGCTCACGCCTGACGCTTCATCCAGCTTGTCAGCTTGAGCTTGTCCAGTGATGTGAAAGACCAAGAGACCGGGGTAAGGTAGTACGAAGATACGGGCGGGGCTTCGTTGCCATGCAGGATCCTTCGAGGTGGTTTAGCGATGCTCGCGTACGATGCATAGCCACGGTAGCATATTACGGTCGTCAGTCATGTCGATCGGGCCAGACGACAGAACAGATTCGATAGGATTCGTCAAGTGTGTGTGATAGATAGTGTTGTTTGGCCGCTCGTAGCACTTCACGATCTTCCAAAGGACTGTTTTTGCAAGGCTTGACTACGAAGACACTGTGAGTAGTTCGTGAACCAATATCTGTCAGTATTGTTGGGCATTTCGCCATCTTGCTTGGAAGTCTCCTTAAAATCACCTTGACCGGTCTGGCGATGGCCATCTCGGGCTAATGAACACCCCAAAGGTGCTTCAGAGAGACCCAGCAGCTGGATATCTTTACCGCCAGTGTCCAGATATGTCGCGAGGAAGGACATGTAAGGTCAAGGTGCAGGTGTTAGAATTGGAAGGAAGTTCCGTGAAGACCTGTGCTTGGCCCACAAATCCAGCACTGACTTCGGCTTGCTCTCGACGAGTCAGTCTAGTTTCCAAACATCAACTACCTATGTACAGTATGTACTTGTACGTTCTCTTACCAGTTCTATCGTCCCATGCCAACTTCTTGGGATCAATGACTGATGTTGCTCTCGAAGACAATGTCGAGTCTCGCGCGGCTAGGACGCCAGTGCCCAAGCAAGGCCACCAACAGACAATGTCACATCGTCACGTCCATTTCACCATATCTAAGCAAAGTCCAATCATTCTCGGACCCCCACAGATCTAATATGAAGATGGTATTGTTCGCATTGTATTGCCCGAAAGCAGCATTCCAGGGCAAGCTCGAAAGAGGCAAGATCGGAGAGAGTTCAATGACGGTACGCCACCCGGCGCATCGCGAACCGTCAAACACCAACCTGATGACCTGATTCGCAAGACACACCTAAACGCCATCTTGTTCTCGGAGGTATCGCCATGTAGAGGAGCTGGAATTAACAGTCGTCTTGACGGTCATTGCGAGGACTGAGATTCCAGGTTCTTTCCCAGCGCAGCCGCTTTCCACTCTGCCACCACAGAAGAGCCATACCTGCTGTCTGTCCTACGTGAAAGGCCATGCCGGAAATCAGCTACCTCCCTGACTCGCCCACGTTACGAACAACGGCTTCGAAACGTATATCACTACCAGTGTCCCAACGGCTGTCGACCGTCACCGAGGGCGCGGTAGCACAGGCTCCCACATCTGTGCGATGGTCAATACCTCGCGCCAGCACTTCAACTGCCCCACCGCCTTACGACTGGGTGCCTCCGCCTGTCAGACACGACATCTCGAACCCAAATGACGAGGAAAAGCTCGGCCGCTTGCGGAGAAAGTTATCTGCGACAGAGCGACGGGGTGGATGGGGTCGTTTGGTATTGCTCGTAGCTGCTCTGCTAGGTGTAATAGGATTAGCTGTTGGCTTGGGAGTTGGATTGACAACAGGGAAGGGAAAACCCAGCGATAATACTGGAGAGGGCGATGCCACATACACGGAGCAACAGCCAGATGGTTCCACGCCGACTCAGCAACTCCCTCTAGGCCAATACAGCTTCGCGACAAGTCTCCGTACCCAACAAACAAATTGTACGTCGAACCCGGTGACATGGCGTTGTTACCCGTACACCGTCCTCGACCTTTCCAACCCAAGCACAAACACTACTTCCCAATCGACTTTCAACTGGATAATAAGAAACGACTCCGCAATATACGCAACGAAAGACACACCTCCCACGCCTCCAACAGGCATCCCCGCCAACCTCACCCTCAGCAGCACCAACAACCCGTTCGCCCTGACTTTCACCAACCAATCTCTGACCTACCACTCTTCCGCCGAGGGGAATGCCTCTCCGCCTATGCTGACATTCGCTTTCGCCCTGGCCAAGACAGTCGTGCCAACCTCAGCCATCGCGCCAGACAATGCCGCAACGCAGTGCTTCTTCAACAGCACCATCTTGTCGGGGAAGATTTACCTCGCCGCATCTTCTTCTTCTTCTTCTCAGACTCCTTCGACCGACTCTGCCGCGAACGCCGCAAGTCTCGAGCACTGGCCTTACGGCGTGGAAGTTTTGCAGAGTAGTGCGGGCGGGGAGGGGACGCCTGATTGCTACAAGACCGTAAATGGCGGGCTGGGCGAGAGAGTCACAGAAGGTCTTGAGCCCGTGGCGGAGGGGGAGCGGTGTTTGTGCGAGTATAGTAATTTCTGACAATTATACGATTCTTTGATGTTCATTTCAAGGTGTTACCTCGGAATGTTGTCCGTTTGCTGAAGGTGTTGGCCGACAACGACACCTTCACGCGGTTTTGGGGTGTTTGCTCAAAATGCATTGCAAGTATAGTTGGTTTCCATGGTCCCCGTTTGGAAAACTCGATATAGCGAGCATTGGATGTCCCCGACGATGAGGTTTGTGAACGTGTTGAACAAATACTACTAAGGTTTGTTGCGTACGTCTATGTTCGTACGGTGGCAACAAGAGGAGATGGATCGGCGCTGATGTGAGTGGGATATGTTCGTTCGCTTTCAGTCTATCTAAAATCCTCGAAGACGAAGATCAAATGTGCCGCGTGTGGTGTATGTAAAGAGACGCCTCGAGTATCTCCAGGGAGAAAGAAACAGAAGAGAAGGCGAGAGACAAAAGAAAAAGAAACAAACATTCTTGGGGGTATAGGGTATCCTATGCAGTCTAGTTAAAAGTAAAAGTAAAAGGTAAAAGTGGCAGTTCAAAAATGTAGCCAAGGGGAAGATGTAAAAGAAGTGAAGTGAAGCAATAAAATAACGTAGAGTAAATGGCAGAAGGGTATTGAGGAAAATGGGAAACAGAAAGGAAAATGTCCTGAAAAGGTCAGTATGTGGTGTGGTATGTCCGAGAGCGAAGGCTTCTTTGTGCCTCGCCTCGAATCGTTGAATCCAAGGTGCTTGAGGATCTTGGGTCTTTCCCAAGGGTTCCTCTTTTATTCTATGCAGCGGGCATGACCAGCAAACCTGCTGATGTCGCTGCTGGAGACATGTGTAGTTGAGCGGCGCTCAAAGTCGCCTCACCAATCATCTTCGTCGCCCAGACCAGCCCAGTCAGTCAGGCCGCTCCACAGCTCGCGTAGAGCCGTGCGTTTCTGCTCTTTCCTGAGATCTGGGGTGGCCTGTTTGTCTTGGATGCTGGTTTCGTCCTCGTCCTCCTCTTCGCTCTCTTCGTAATCGTTGTCATCATCGTCTTCGTCAGCGTGAGAAGAGGGCGAAGTAGTTATGGCACAGTCGTCCGCGACGGGGCTGAAAGAGCCGTTTATAGAGAGTGCAAGTTCTTCCGAGATAGGAGCAGGTGTCGTTTGAGTGGCTTGCGAGACGTAGGTTCTTGTTGGAGCAGGCCTGTCCTCTTGTTGCCGTTCGGGTTCGCGTATCTGACTCGGCAGACGAGGTCTTGGAGTAGAAGCAAGATCCAGGGTGGGTGCTTTTTTCGGCGTGGACTCTTCGTCCAATACCTGGTGCTGCTCTTCGACCTCGCTCTCGTTGCTCACACGTCGAATTGTGAGACTGTTTACACGCCTGGTGCCATGTTTCTTCACTTCGACTTTCCAGTTTTTGGGATCGTCGTCTTTCTCCGCACCAGCAGACACGGTTTCGTCTGACTTGTCGCCTTGCGCAGCAACGCCATAACGAGCCCTTCGCTTCTTAAAGCGTGCTTCAACATCCCGCCAGTCGTCGCGCCAGTTCTCCATCTGTCGTTGGAGTCTTTCTAGCTTCGGGTGGTACATGGAATCCTCGCAGTCGACTTCTAAGCTCTTCAGTTGCAACTCCAAGAACAACAGCTCCGAGTGGTCGAATCCGAGATCCGACTTCAGAGACTCATTCTCACTTCGCAGACGTTCGACCTCCATCTCCTTCTCCTCCATTTCGAGCGAATGCTCTTCGTTCAGGTTAACCAACTCTTGATGACGCTGCCTCAATTGTTCCTGGGCTTCAGTGAGGAAGCGCAAAGCTGTCTGGGCCTCGACCAAGAGCTTTTCTTGCCTCACCTTGTCCCAATTCGTGACGTCTTCTTGTGATTCACTGCGATCTGATATACCTTCAATGCCCAATGGGTTGGGCTGGTGTTTCGACCCAGGCCTCGACGACAGCACGATGTCCCTCTCCTCTTGGGTGAAGTACTCGTTCTCCTCATCCTCCTCTTCTTCCTCCTCCATTTCTTCTACCAAGTATGAATCGTTCAACCCTTCCAGCTCATCCTCGATCTCACCGATACATTGACCGACGATGTTCAACATTTCAGGCGCATTCTCCCCGCGCATGAGCTGCGACTGCAGCTTGTTCAGGCGAACGAGCAGGTGCTGTGTCTCCGACTTGGGAGTACTTTGCGACTCGAGTGAGCGGGCATCGTCGGTGAAGTAGTCGCTGAAAGGCGAGTCCTGCAGCAGAGAGCTGTGTCTACGGTGTCTAGTCGCCTTGGCGGGAGTACACGGCGCGTCGTTGAGACTGAGTCTGCTAGAAGCCATTCTGCGCTCGCCTGGGAAGGATGGCAATCGGCTCAGTGGGCTGCGACCGCAATCGCTAGTTGGCGGGGTCGGACTTGGGAAAGCGAAGAGGGCTCTGTCGGCGTAGCTCTGGGCGCGACGGTGGGCGCGTTGCTCGGTGCTGAGGACGGGACCTCTAGGGGTGTAGTTGGAGACGTGACGCGTGTGGACGGGACGAATGCGCTCGCGCTGGTTGAAGCGTGAACTCGGGCCTGGGACGTGGAAGGAGGGCGAGGGCGAGCCGGTAGCTGGCAGAGGAATGCGCGAGGGCGATGGGGTTTCGCGCATTAAGGTCTGCAGCTGGAGCTGCTGCACGGGAGAGGGACTCGGGCATGGCGACGACATGCTGGGCAAGCTACTCGCGATGGAGCAGTCTTGTGACGGGGTCGTGACGGGTCGGTAGTGGTGAGACCTCGACCTCACTCACACAGCTTGGTGGGATGATGGTTCGAGATGACGCCGCAGAAGAAGTCTAAAGAGGGAGCCGAAAGAGCCCACGGCGGGCTGCGTGTGGGTGAGCCGTCCTCAGGACTTGGTGGCTGGGAGTCTAAATGTGAGATCTCCGTTTTGTGTGGGCGGGTGGGTCGTAGCCACAAAATCGTCCCGCTCATTTTATCTTTTGCGCTTGATGCAACGGCTGTAACAACACCTGTCATGTCTCTTCACACCGCCGAGATAGTAGTACTACCTTCAGGAGGTCGACTCGGTATGCATCTATACTGCTAATCAGTGTGATGAATATCGAGCACAATCGTGTAGCTCCGGATTGAGGTACAGCTACATGTATGCGACCCTGCAAAAGCTCGGGTCACATCGGATCTCAGGGTATCCTCACAGCGACCACGATTGAATGAATCATTTTGTTAACATTCATGGAGTGTATAGAGGAATGGCTGTGAGGGTCAGGACATAGTATGTGATCTTGCGCTCGCTCAAATGCATCTCCATTGTAGACTTTGCTTGATGCTCTGACTCCATGATTCGCCTTGTGATCTACTCCATGGCGTTGGTCTTCTCCTGCAGCTGATTGATCTCAGCCTCCTTCGCAGCCATGTCTTGCTGGTAAAGGGCCGTGACATTCTTCTTCTCTATCACCAATGCCTCCATCGACTCCTGGATTTCCTGAATCTGCACTTGATGTGCGCTACTCTGCGAAGCGATGAACATGAGCTCGTTCTGATACGAGGTCTCTCGGGTCTTGAGTCCAGCCCTCAGGTCCTTGATCGACTGCAACAGAGATGCCTTCTGACCACGCTGGATGTCCAGTGCTTGCTCGAGCTCATCCGCACGCTGTGCTCTCGTGCGAAGACGGGTGACTTCATCGTCAGTCATTTGCTGTGCACGCATCCAACGATCGAGTTCGGCTCGGTCTTGGTCGTAACGAAGCTGTACCACACGACGATACTCCTGATCTCGATCCCAAAGGAGTTGCGCCGCGACACGGTTCTCCCTGTCTTGATCGTAGAGTTGCGCCTTCTGACGATCCTGTCCAGCTTGGTCTTGAAGAAGTTGCATCTCGAGATGATGCTGCGTAGCTTGGTCTTGACAGACTTGCTCCCAGTCACGAAATATCTGGAGTTGCGCCTGGTGGAGTTTCCCTCTAGCTTGATCCTGGTGGAGTTGCGCCCAGTCATGCTGAAGTTGCGCTTCTTGAGCGTCCAAGGCGGCTTCTTTGGCGTCTAAGTCGGCTTCTTGGGCGTCCAAGCCAGCCCTTGAGCCATCCTCCGCGTCTTCGTACTTTCCACCGAAGAGGCTGTCTTTGGATGATGTGGGGGTGAACTGCTCGCCGTCGCTTGTGCAACTCGTGTCCAGTGATGACAGACTCACGTTGGATCTAGGAGTCTTTGGCGACAATGCGTTAGAAGTGGGATCCTGAGAGGTTGTGTAGGCATTTCTGTGCGAAGGCCAACGTGGCGTGGAAGGAGGAGAACCGTGGCTGTGTTCCTGCTCATCGCCGCCTTCGCCAGCTGATTCCTGCTGCCCTTCGCCATTGTCGCTTGAGATGTGATCTTTCTGGTCGTCCTGGTCCTCTTCTGCGGCGCAACTCCACCATGGCGAGTCCAGCTCATTTGACGGTACCCTCAAAAGTTGAAGACGCAAGAGAGTAGTAAGTTTGTGTTGAAACGGAGGATCTCTTGGAACCGCGCGTTTGACCTTTAGGCTGTGCCACATGCACGAAAGCATACCTTGACAGCGTTCGCCGTTTGGCTTCGTTGCGCCGCAGTCTGTATCGGGACTGTATTGGAAAGGATCATCACCCCTCTCCCAATCCAGTCGAGACAAATTTGCCTCGTCAACTCTCTCCAGGTCGGCAAGACCTACAGATCGACCCTGAAACGTTGATTGTTGTTTGAAGATGTGCATATCGCAGCGCAGTATATCTTGTGTGCATGGCTGGCCAGTAGGGAGGTCCGCGCCACAATGCTCATCGGGGTCGAAGATCGGAGCAAGATTTGGCTGATCTGCATGACCGGCAACAGGAGGGTTGTCAAGAGGTAACGGCATGGTCGGATTCCCTTTGGAGTGGTTGCGCCGTAGGGACATCGGAGGTCCGCATGGTGCAGGCTATATGTGCGAGGAGGTTGAGAAGGCTGCCGATGCTGGCGCAACGTCTACCAAGGAGAGCAAACAGCTTCTGTCGTCAGTTGCTGAGATGAACAGTCGTCTCCTTGATGCCTGCAGGTCAATGTGATGGACATACGGAAGGCTTGAAGGTGAAGCATAAGGAACGACGTTGTGCAACACTCGGTTTGCCGAGCCGAGTTCATCTGATTGGAGTAGACGTCAACCAGTGGAAGCGTCTCATCATCGCTCAGATGTTGCTCGCATAGGTACATGTCATTGAAGTCAAATTAGAGGACAAATCAATCGTTCAAGGCCAAGGATGAAGTCGAAAGCTTACCTAATCCATCACCGAATCTAATCTTAGCGCCATGTGGAGCTTCAGCGAGAGCTTGCGAGGGTTGATGACTGACGATCTAGAATTTAGCCATGCGCAACAGATAGACAAACCACTTAGACACACACTCACTCCCATGAGCAGTTTCGTGTTTGTCACCTCCCCTCGCCCAGTGGCATAACATACATCTCCGCCATGGCACCCAAAGTAAGAACTACTCGCAACCGCAGCAACGAACATCCACGCTGATCTCTCTCCAATCAAGACCAACATCGAACCTTCCTTCGACACAGTCCGCGACATCGTAGACTCGACCCGAACTCTACCCAACCCGCCGAACCTCGTCCCACTATGCGCTTCGGTTCCGTCTGAGTTCCTCACTCCGTCTTCCATCTACCTCAAGGTCTCCGCCGCCTCAAAATCAGACTACTCTTTCCTCTTGGAGTCCGCTGCCACCACTGGCACCATTGGAAGATACAGCTTCGTCGGCACCGATCCTCGCAAGACACTTGCATCCGGCCCCAAACATGGCCTCGAAGCCGACCCTCTGCCCCGCCTGGAGCATGAGCTGTCCCAGTCCCGCGTGGCTGAGATTCCTTCCTTGAGATTGCCTGCCATGACTGGTGGAGCCATTGGTTATGTTGGCTACGACTGTGTGCGCTACTTCGAGCCTAAGACGAGGAGGGAGGACATGAAAGACGTGCTGGAGGTCCCGGAGAGCTGGTTCGGCCTGTTCGACACCATCATCGCCCTGGACCACTTCTTCCAAAAGGTCATGGTCATCACATACCTCCACGTGCCCGCCGCCGATGCGCCAGCTTCTGCTCTCAGCGACGCCTACGAGGCCGGCCGCTCGACCATCGCCGCCATGCTCAAGGTGCTCAAGTCCAAGGATCTCCCGCTCCCGGTGCAGCCACCTGTCAAGCTCGACCAGGAATACACCTCGAACATCGGCCGCGCAGGCTACGAATCCCACGTCACCGAGCTTAAGAAGCACATTGTGACCGGCGACATCATCCAGACCGTGCCCAGCCAGCGTATCGCACGCCCGACAACCCTGCACCCCTTCAACATCTACCGCCACTTGCGCACCGTCAACCCATCTCCCTACCTCTTCTACGTCTCGTGCGCCGACTTCCAGATTGTAGGCGCAAGCCCTGAGTTGCTCGTCAAGAAGGACCCCCTCACAAGTCGCATCATTAACCACCCAATCGCCGGCACGATCAAACGCGGCGCCACACCCGCCGAAGACGAAGCACTCGCCGACACCCTGCGCGCCTCGCTCAAAGACCGCGCCGAGCACGTCATGCTAGTCGACCTCGCCCGCAACGACGTCAACCGCGTCTGCTCGCCCCTAAGCACCCGCGTCGACAAGCTGATGATGGTCCAAAAGTTCTCCCACGTCCAGCACCTGGTGTCGGAAGTCTCTGGCCTGCTGCGCGAAGGCAAAACCCGCTTCGACGCCTTCCGCGCAATCTTCCCAGCCGGCACAGTATCAGGTGCGCCTAAAGTCCGCGCAATGGAACTGATCGCCGAGCTTGAGCGCGAGAAACGCGGCGTCTACGCCGGCGCTGTGGGCTACTTCGGCTACCCTTCGGTCAACGCCGTCAGCGGCACGCCCGAGTTTGGACAAGAAGACGAGGGTGCCATGGACACTTGCATTGCGCTGCGCACGATGGTGATCAAGGACGGCGTGGCGTACATCCAAGCCGGAGGCGGAATTGTGTTTGACAGCGATGAGGGCGAGGAGTACGAGGAGACGATCAACAAGGCTGCTGCGAATATGAGGTGTATCGAGCAGGCCGAGAGGTTGCACTGGGAGGAGCAGCAGGAGGAAGCTGGACAGGTCAACATTGCTTCTGTTGTGCCCGAGGATGGGCTTGGGGAGGCGAGTGGGAAGGTTGAGATCGGCAGTGGTTAGTTGTTGGTTGTATACTATACAGATCTACATGAGGCAACCATGTCTTGGAAGATAATCTACGACTTGGGATTGGTTCCGCGGTCCGGATGTCTCCTCTCCTTTGACAAGCATGTCGCCGTATGTTTGTGCCTTCCAGTCGCTGGCCCCAAGGCTGGGTGTACCGGGCAAGCAGATCATCGTAGGTAGAGACGTGCATACTAGGTATTCATCAATCCGTCACAATTCATGGTGTATCGTACCCTTTGTCCGGGAGCCAGAGGACCTGGTAAAACTGAATTTCGAACGCTTTTGGATTGCTTTTGTCTGTCTGTCTGCTCACGCTGCTTGGTGCCGCTGGTTCAAAGCAAGAGAAATGGAAAAGAAAGGAATAGGAAAGAAAAAAGGAATACTACTTGCTCGTAGAGCTCCGTCAAACTCGCCTGATCCGCATAGAGAAGGGATAATTCCATGCCTGCCTGCCCGTTGGCTGCTGAGTCCACTCAACAAGCCAGCGAGATAGGAAGAGCGATCAACCGTGGAAACCCTCGACTCCCACGCCGTCGTAATCTTCACTGTCGTCCGAAAGGCTTCCATCGGAATAGGTCGCGATCTCGTGGTAAGCTTATTCTTGGCTGTAAACTACTCGAGAAATGTCCGTAGTGGTCTGACGTTTTGGGTTCTTGGGGACTAGCTCGTCACCACGGGCGCCCTGATTCTTGTCAGAGATGACGGCTTGGATGTGTGATTTGGAGAACGTACCATTGGCTTGAGCGCGGCGGACAGGAGCCTTCAACGAAGGCACAGGCACCGGCACTGGCTCCTCGTCGTCGGAATCGTCAGGCCTCTCAGCTACCTCCACATCGTAGTTGTCGGCACACTTCTCGGCAGCAAGGCGCTTCCGGGCCACTTCCTGCTCCAGCTGGCGGGCGGCATCCGAGTTCACCTTAGAGGGAGGCATCCTCGTCTTGGCCCACGCCGACTTGCCGTTGGTCGAGTCACTGCTGAAGACACTCTCGATGGGACGACGAAGGCCTGGGTTACCGTACTTGTTGGGGTTGAAGGTTGGCTTGGAAAATCCGGTGTTGAAGGAGGAGACGCTAGAGGCGTCATCATCTTTGGGTCTTGGGGCGTAAGAAAACTCGCTGACGGAAGGGTTGGTGACGGAAGGACTGGCGACGGAACGGCTTGCAACAGAAGATGGACCGCCATAGATAGTGCCTCCAGAGCTGTTGACAGGCACGCCACCCGAGCGATGATCGCCGATGCTAAGAAGGCTTCCCACCTTCGGTCTTGTTAGCAGTTGTCACTCATGAAAAGGCAAGGATTGGCTCACATCGTGGTCCCTGAATGGGTTCGTGCTTTCACTGTCGTTTCCGCTGTCGTCGCCGCCGCTGCCTTCACTCTCTTCACTGCTGAGCGTGTCGTTTTGCTGGCGCTCAGAGCAGGACCAGCAGAGCTGTGTCAAAAAATGGTTAGCAAGCTTGTCTGTATCAATGGATACCAAAGACTTACCGCCTCGTCCTTGCAGTTCTTGAGCATGCTCTTCGAGAAGTAGCGGACATTCCTCGGGAATGTGATGTTGCAGTGATAGCACACGTGCTCGACGGCGGGACCGCCGACACACTTGGCGCAGCGAATGAAGCCAGTGTCCGTCGGCTGGAAGTCACGCTTTCTCACGCCTGCCTGGATGATGTACATGCGAAGGTCCTCGAGGCGGGTGGCCGAGTATTGCGCTTGGGACTTTCGAATGTTGCAATGGCTGCATTTGATGCTGAAATGTGTCAGTTTGGCACAAGCAAGGTGTGCACGTAGCAAGGTACTTACAGTGCTGGGAGCTTGACGTTGCTGGTCTGCTTGAGCTGGTAGCGAGTCGCCATAGTTGTGGTACGCTTAGTGATTTGTCGTGATGGTGTGAAGATGTGGCGTGGTCTTGATGTGAGTGGGAGTGGTCGAAAGAGGTAGTAGTAGAGGTGTTGGAGGATGAGGTCGAGGATGTCGGTGGGTGTAGTTGTAGATTGGAGGAAGGAAGTGGCAGTCAGGCAACAAAGTCTGTGCCTGTGAAGTGAGAACGAGACAGGAGCAATGGCCACGCGTTTCAAGCATGTGAAGGCACACGAAGTGCACAATGGCATGTGACCACACTTCACCCGTCATCCACAGTGGGTTCATGTTCGCAAAGAGACTCAATGGTCTACCTCGATTCCCTTCCTGTGGACGAAACAATACCACGCATCATTCCCGTCAAGGGACTGGAGATCTCCCTCGAAGGAAGTCCACGTGCTTGCTGAGGCATGGCATATTTCTTCAAATGACATGTTGCCTGCACGAAGATGACCCACTGCGCTCACACCGTGTTAGTAAGAGTATATGCTCATCGAGGTGCACTTACTACAAAACCGAAATTGGGACGAGAACATGTGAGACAAAATCAAGTTGAGAGAAGAGATCTTTCGTACATACAAGAGGCCCGTCCTTGAGCCTCGCAAAGCAACGCTTCCCATGCAATATGGATGCATTGTTTCAAATAGAAGGTACAGAAAGATGTATTTGCGTACAAGTGAAAGAAAAGAATCGTGTCCCCATCAGTGCCCGGTTGTTACCCCGAGTCACCTTACAGGGTGTCTTCCCTTCCCATTATTCGCCCGGTCTATGATTGGTATCGGTGGTATAGTGTTACAGGATGGTCGAATGTCGAGAGGTGTAGGTCATGAGGTGTGGCGGAACTTGAGGGTGGCAAAATCAAGTTGGACGACGAAGCGTTTACTTGGTCTCCTCCTTGAGGAAGGTGATAAGGTCTGCGGAGGAATGATTAGCTGGATGTCAGGGTTTGCTGGAAGTGCGATCTTGAACATACCGTTGCGGTCCTTGGCCTTCTTGAGGCCACCGAAGGCCATCTTGGTGCCGGGAATGTACTTCTTGGGGTTCTCGAGGTACTCGAAGAGGGTGTCCTCCTTCCACTCGACACCCTTCTCCTTGTTGGCGTCGGTGTAAGAGAAACCGGCAACCTGGCCAGACTTGCGGCCGAAGAGGCCGTGGAGCTCAGGGCCAATCTTGTTGCCCTCGCCAGCCTTAAGGGTGTGGCACTGTGCGCAGCGGGTTTTGAAGAGGTTGGCGCCCTTCTTCATGTCACCTGGAATGGATTGTCAGTCGTGTTTCGCGATTGATGCGCCTGTGAGGCAGGAGATTGCGATGTTTGGGCGTGACGAAGCAGCTAATCGGTATCTGGATGCTTTCGACGCGAGTAGCTCGCGTGACATTCGAAATCCATCACCGGCCAGTTGCTCGTTGCGCCTCCAACACCGTCCTCGTGCATTCAGTGCGCCATGATCAAGGAAGGGAGCGTACCCGGTGCGAAAGAGTCCTTGCCCATTTTGAAAGATGTGATGAGTTCTTGAGAACTGTTGTGAGGTGTGTTTGGTATGAAATGTCGTGAAGAGGTAGATGAGATTTGGATGGAGATGTGCAGATGGCGATCAGAAGAAGACAAAAATGTTAGCGAGCTTGCAGGTACCCAAGCAACCAAGTTGCAGCCATGGCCCATGCTCACATCACTCCTTTCAACAGCGAATCGCCGACCCAATTAGGAGCCTCAAATTACTAAATTCCGCATTCACCCGACCATTCCCGCCGCCGCATCGTAGCCCCGTTGGGGCTCGATTGCCTCACCAGTCGTAGCCGGTCGAGCCGCTAATTGTGGCATCGTGTTGACCGCATCAGATCGTGATACCGACATCAATTCGCAGCACACAAGCATAGGAGGGCCGTCAGAATCACTTCTTCACTTCCACTTCTGCATGCATCAAGACCATGCCGCAGGCCCGTGGCTTGACAGCTGTGGCGTTCAAAAGCCAATCTGACAATTTCAAGATTTATTTAGCCCTTTTCAATGACGTTTCGAACTGAATCGGCTGTTCCGGATCTAATTTGTCCATGTGACTTGGAGGCAAGTCCGGTCGGCCAGAGCAAGACAGATTTTCTTGCCTCCTGTGAGCCGCATCATTCGCCACTTCCGGGAATAAACATACCATAATTGCTATTTTGTTCCAAAGTTCCAGAGACTTCCCTGTCACCACATGGAATTATGCTGCTGTCAAGCCATCATATCGAGATCGGAGATGGCCGATCGTATAGGTGTAGGCGCATGAGATTACAGTACAGTATGTAAGCGTAGGCTCCAAATCCAAACGCCGTATGAATTAGTTTGTCAAGCCGAAGGCTGCTGAGAGCCTCGTGGATGTTTCGACGTGTAAGGTCGGATCAGCAAGAGATGTCGAAGCATACCTACAGTGGCAACTATTCATGATCAACAACGTGCGTCAAAATCTTATATGCCAGCTTGACACTACGGTACATGTAGAAATACAAACCCTTCGGCAGGACGACATTCGACAGATGTCCCATCCCGTGTTTCACCTCTTCGGTCGAGGGAAACTAGCAGTATCGTATCGTATCGTATCGTATCGTATCGTGCCCACATCCGAACGATTGACAGTCTGGTGTAGAGAGGGGGCGACGATGCTCTAGGCAAACGACGCAGACATTCAGAAGCAAACAGGCAAGAGTCCAATACAAGGCTTAAAGATGTGGAAGCGTCACGCGAGCGCCGTCAGCTTGTCTAATGCAGATGCTTGACAAGAATCGTTCGCTCTAGCCATCTAGCTGCGCACGCTCAGCACCCATGTTCGTCATTAGGCGTCTGTTCTCGTATCGTTCGGCCGTACCGCCGATACTCGTATGCATTGCAAATGGCTGTATTGCTCAACGAAAGCATTGCGTGAAATTCTCGCTTCTTTGCAGTCGCAGACGCTCCGGCATGGTCTCCACAAGGAGTAGCGAATCGCTAGGTCCCCCGAGTTTCACAACGTGGTCTGCTATTGCATTCGCATCTCACTAATCGTGAGGCGTATTGGTCGACAGAGAGGCACCCAGAAGCCGGAGCTGGAAGTCTGTACTCCGGCGGTCGTGCTGGCGGTCCAGATGCTCAACAAAGCTTGCTTCCATGCGAAATCTCATGCAGACTGAATCTCTTAAAGTGTTGGGTCTGAAGTCCGAGTTCACGATGCTGGCGGATGCATGAGGCTGAGCTTGACAGGGCAGTGGAAGCCGGTGAAGGGCAGGATCTTTCCATAAGAGCAGTAGAGACTTCTTCCATGTAGCCTGCGCCATCAGCATCGAGGTACCGGGCAATACATGAGGACGTCCACGTTGGATAATTTTGGCCAGATCCTGGCAGTGTCTACCTCAAGGAAAATGGATCGGCTAGGGACATTAGCTGGAACTCGCTCTTCCACCGCAAAATATGGAATCTTTAGTAACAGAGGCAGTCGGGTCCTTGGTGTGCGTTTATGAGTATGCCAGAGAAGTACTTCCGTTGGTGGCGAATTGCACCGAAGTGTAGGCGGAGAGACGTTGTGACACCGGAACGTGATAGTAATCTACTCGCCTTGGGCGGCAACTCATCGTCAGTGTGCATGTCTGGTGGTGTCGATGAGGCAGGCAGCCGCGCCACCTTCATCAGTCACTGTCAATTTCAACGGTTGCACACATCAATGGAGGTGTTGCTGTTGCTGAAGCGAAGAGTCACAGATGGTCGCATTCCTGCAACCCAGGCCTATCTCGCTACATGGGAAGTCCAGTGTTCTCGCTCGAGAGCCCCAGTGTAGTGGTGTTGGGCCATAGTTTTGGCTAATGTCGCCTTCCAATGCAACTAAGATGCAGTACTTGGTGTGGCCAGCAAGATTGACAGTATGTCGTGCACTGGGAGTCTTTAGCACATGTAAGTCCCTTTGTATGCGCATATGGAGCTAGAAGTATGCTGGGCGCCTAGATCGTGACCAGCTTTCTGCAGTCGTCAGCTGCAGTGTGTATGCAAAGGTCAAATGTTTGTTAGCCCCTCGACAGTCACTGTTTTCAGGCAAAGAACAAAGTCAGTGCGATGTTGGGTACAGACGATGTCGCAATCATATACCGCACCAGCAGCACCACAGGCGACGGGTGGCTGGCGGGCCAGAGTGACACGGCATCGAAGCCGAGAAGGCAGCAGACAGGCCATCAGCAAATCCCAGAGACTCGGCGGCGAGGCCGGGCGGGCACTGCAGACGGCTGCACGCCATCGAGCAATCACTACTGAAGGTGAAGCCGCACTCGATGCGTCCGCCCTTGGCAGATCGAGGTGTTGATGTCGTTGCCGCAGGCCGGCGGGTCTCTGGCGCGCGTCCAGGTACTTAAGGTACAGCAACTTCTGGTGAGCCAGTCTCGATCGTTCGATGGCCTGCTAAGAAGTGTCGCCGACTGCAAACCAGACGCGTTCAGCGTGTTCATACTGGGGAGTTTCATCGCGAAGAGTTGGCTTTCGAAGGGACAATGGTGAGGCAGTGGTGAGGTGCCACAGCGAGGATTACACTGTTGAGACTGCGGTCCAGTCGCGTGTGTCAAGGCGGGCGGCGGTGCGTGAGGCGAGTGGATTTGCTGTGGTTAGCGGGACATGGCGCATGCCTCGCATACATGTAGCCTTGTGAAGAGCAGCATGTACCTATAGCATTACTGCACTGCAGGCAGCTAGAGGGATCGTCAGGTTGCAGAGCTTTGTGCCTGGGCGAGCTCTCTGCTTCACGGCGGCGGGCATGAGAGAGGTAAAGGGCGGTGAAGTACCGTAGCTGCCATCGCTACCTTGTTGTTTTGCTCGTGCTAATCGTATCCGCAATCGCCGTACATGGCCATAGATGTCTGGTGTGTACTGTATTACAGCATATGAGGCGAGGCAAGGAGTTGGGTCAGTTGATCCATGGCTGTGCATGCGTCTTCCGACTAGCCGGGCGGCGCATGGCAGTGGAGGTTAAGGTATCGTGTACGCTCCAGGTACATACCTCTCAACAACCAGTGCACATTATTTCCTCGCCCTTCTCCACTCTCCTGCGGCTTGATCAAGACAACCGAGCGAACACGGACGTCGAGTGTTTTGCTCTTGGTCTTTTGTGCCGAGACATTTCTCTTCCAAACGACCTAACATCTTCCCCTCACTCCATCGTCCATCACCCTGCCTATTAGTAAAACGTCCCGCCCTGGAACCCTGGCCCTGGCACCCCACTTCTTGATACCTCACATATATTACTGCGAGGCCCCCATGTGCCTGTAAACATCAGGACAGCGGCCGCATGGCTTCCTACAACGATCACCGCGACTATCGCGACCCGCGGTCGCGAGCGCGCTCTCGTTCACGCCCGCCGCCCGCCAGGCCGTACGAATACGACTCAGCCGCTCGAGACCGTGTGAGGGAGGATGCATATCTGAGCCCAACCGTGCCGTACGCAGTGTCAATGCCTCGCAAGACCGAAGAAAGAGCACATCTCACTAACATTATGGACAGTCGACGATCAGACCGATATTCGTACGACGACCGCTATTCATACCCATCCCAGCGTCCTCAAGACCCCGCGAGATCAAAGAGCTCGGCTCGCTCGGTCGTCCACAAACGCCGATCATGGCCACCGGCACCCATCGTTGAAAGTGAAGCCGCCTCGCTCGCCCGCGAAGCACAATTGAAACGTCCTCCAAGCGAGAGTGGTGAAGATGAGGCACCATCCAAGGGCGAGATCGACCAGGAGCCCATCATACAAGATGTGCCCGAATATCTCGATGCGCAAGGGCGCGGATACGCAGTGGTTTCTGATTCCGAGAAAGAAGCTCCATCAGCGAAGAGCATACCAACACCACCGACGAGCGAAGACGAGAAGGTTACAAGAGGCAGGTCTAAGAGGCCAAGCAACCTGGAGCTTGACATGAGCGACGTCGCGCCAGAGTTCCAAAGAAGAGCACCGTCTACATACGCCTACTCTATGTCGACGCCGGTCAAAGAGGACATCGTTCCAAGTGCTACATTCCTGTCGCCCGATTCGATTACTCCTCCGCCGAGCGATATCAAGAACCGTAGATCGGCTCGACTATCGGCCACTTCCCAACCATCCTCTCCCCGAAGAGACTCCGTACGGTTGTCGCCGCGTTCCAGGAAAGGTCGTGACTACTTCGGATCGACTCCCTCCGACGAGGACGCCATTGCGGAATCAATGAGTGACACACCGCCAAGTGTGAATCGCCGACGATCGAAATCATCACGCAGACCTGAGAGAAGGCCATCGGATAATTACACTACCTCAGTCGTTGATTTTGCCGCTACCAGTGCAGCAGAGCCGTCCAATCGACAGATACGTTTGGACTCACGCCGACAGACGGACACTGCGACCTCCTTGCCGAAGCCTCGAATGACTGAGAGATCATCTCGGCCATCTCCGCTTGTATCATCTTCCGCTTTGAGCGACCTGGAATACCCTGCAGCACAACCAAACAACAACTCTCCCGCGTCAACCCTATCACCCTATGCTTCCTATCCACCGGTCAACAGAGACACTCGCAACATCTCGCCAGCTTCTGTCGCATCGCGGGCTTCAGCGTCTTCTCAAGTACAACAGTCTCCTCGAGATCCAGAATTTACGCGAGATGGTGGGAGTGCACTTTCTTCTGGCACACAATCTGCATCTGGTTCCCGACCAGGCACACCGAATTCCGCTGGTGCTCCCGTCAGAATGCCGCACATTCCTCAGATACCTCAAAACGAATTAGATTGGACCTCCCTGATGGCCGCCACTTCCGGGCGATCAAGAGCGGGCACTGCGAAGCCTCCCTCCCGCCTATCAGCATCAATGCGTATGGAGTCTGCACCAGAAGTCCCTCGGCATACGTCGACAGCTCGTCTATCTAGCGGCCTACCGTACCCCATGTACGATGAGCCTGGTACGCCGAGCTCCTCTGTCTCTACAGAACGTGGATACAAAGGCTTCGGGTCCAAGTCTGCATCTTTCGAAGTACCCTCACAGGACGACTCGATGACTCAGTCATGGTCGGGTCCTCCGCCTCCTGCTAGCAGCTTCAATCCCAACATCAACAGCTCTAGGCCGGCGTTGGCTGCACGACACTCGTTTGCCAATACTTCGCCAGCAGAGGCTCGCTCCCCATCATCGTTCGTGAGACCCCCACGAGCGGAGACTATGCGCAAAACCTCGCTGAATGCAGTGCCTCCTACAAAACAAGAAGTGGAAGAGATGCTAGCAAGAGGTATGCCTGGCTGTCCCAGACCTGACTTAGTATCTGGTTACGACGACTGGTACACCCTGGTTGGATGCCCCAGCCTCGATTTCTGCCCGAACTGTATCGAGAGTGTCTTCGAGCGAACGATCTACAGGAACGGTTTTAGACGCGCTGTGCCTCGCTCACTGAGCTCGAAAGTGCAATGTGCCTTTTCCACCCCCTGGATACGTCTTGCCTGGATCCTGACCCTACAACAACGCAAACCGGATCTCGTTCTCATGCACGATCTGGCCGAGATTGAGCAGACGAGCGAACCTTGTCCGGGTGGAGCAGAAGCCTTGCGGTCTTGGTATGGGCTACGTGACCCGGATGGCCTCTACGTGCGAGACTTCCACATTTGCTACAACGACGTGCGGAAGATCGAGCGTCTCTTACCCACCCTCAATGGTTTGTTCGTACGACTTCCGAACCGTGCGTCTTACGAGAAGCGCAAGTGCGCTCTGCGGACTGAAGGCAACCGCTTCTCGTTGTACCTGGATAAGATCCTTGATATGCACGACAAAGCCGTTGCCACACGCAAGCTGCCGGACCCAATGTCCCTCATCAACTTGGTAGAACGCAAGCTTCAGATCCGCGAGTGTGAGCGTGACAACATGCTACTTGGCGCTTTGTGGCACTTCAATCCCTCAATGCCAGACTTTACTGTATGCGAGGACTGCTACGAAGAGATTGTCGAACCCGAAGCCAAGAAGAAGTCGGAGATTGCGCTACGCTTCAACCGTACTGTGCAACCTGCATACGGTGAGGGAATCGGAACCTCATGCCAACTGTACTCGCGCCGCATGCGCAGGGTCTTTCGCACCGCAATCAGGGAGAACGACATCAAGTATCTTGGGCGAAAGGCAAAGGAGCGCCGGGACGCTGAGCTGAGACTACAGGAACGGTATCGAGAATTGCTTAAGAAAGCGAGGAGACTGGAGGAGAGAGGCGGGGGTGGAAGTGAGGACGACGAACGCAGACTCGAACGTGACCTCGAGAAGATTTCGCGAGAATGGAAGGACATGTGGGAGTGATGGCTTCTCCTGCTAAGACATGACGGCGCCTGAGTTGGAATATCCAGGCCCGGGCCATGATGATGACCTCGATGATAGGACGATACCCAAGACCACAGCAAAAGTCGATTGATGTTTCGCGATGAATGGTCTGACCCGACTTTATGCGCATGAAACCCTGTAGGAAGTAGAGCCATCTCATATCTCAAGATGTATAATTTCGATGTCGCCGCAGATTCTTTACAGCATCTGCTGAGCAACGGGACGAATGCATGGATGGAAATCACGAAAATCTACAGACTATGATACACAGAATCGCTGGCTCAATTTCTCCAGCGGAATCTTGCAATGAAAGGATGTAGGCAAGCTATGGTTTGTCCCAGCCCTCAACGCCCGACGGGCTCAGGAACGATTAGGAATATAGCGCCCGGACAACATGCCGAGCTCACGAAGAGCTCAAGACATGCGCCGCAGTTGGTCTGAGATCTGTCGACCGGAACGTCCTCTTCGAAAAGCAGAGCTCCATAGACGTCGAACTGTCGCGGCAGTCAACCGACAGCACCCGAAGGCGCGCCAGGACCGCCGGACACAAATCTGCTGTTAAAATTGGGAGAACAAAAGCAACAAACGCTGAGCGTCGTGAAGTTTTGAAGGCCGGTCCGGAAATGCCAAGATTTCCGGGAGCCAAGGCGGGCACTAGCCGCTCTTCCGCTCTCGCACTGACCACGCACACACGGCAAGCGCGGGCGACAAACTTCGCAGGCCTTCTAGAGAGACTGAAGAGCACGACTTCACGACTTCACGACATCCTCCAATTCTCTACTAACCCACAGCAGAGATGTCGCACAGGAAGTTCGAGGCGCCCCGCCACGGTTCGCTGGCCTTCCTTCCCAGGAAGCGCTGCACCCGCCACCGCGGAAAGGTGAAGTCGTACGTCTACACAATCCTGGATATTCAATGGCGACGAAGGGCGGATGGAAATTTTCGCGGCGGCGACACTTGAAGGAACTTGCGCTGACACCTATCCGTACAGCTTCCCCAAGGATGACTCCAAGAAGCCCGTCCACCTCACCGCCATGATGGGCTACAAGGCCGGCATGACCACCATCGTGCGCGACCTTGATCGCCCCGGTGCGAAGCTGCACAAGAAGGAGATCGTCGAGGCCGCTACGGTCATCGAAACTCCTCCGGTACGAGAACTGGCGCCAATACCATTCATGGCATGCGCTGATCCGTACAATTTCACAGATGATGGCAGTTGGCTTGGTCGGCTACATCGAGACTCCCCGTGGACTCCGCTCGTTGACCACTGTGTGGGCTGAGCACTTGTCCGACGAGGTCAAGCGTCGCTTCTACAAGAACTGGTACAAGAGCAAGAAAAAGGCCTTCACCAAGTACGCCAAGAAGCACTCCGAGGAGGGTGGCAAGAACATCACCCGCGAGCTCGAGCGCATGAAGAAGTACTGCACCGTTGTCCGCGTCCTCGCCCACACTCAGATGTCCAAGACCCCCATCCGCCAGAAGAAGGCCCACCTCATGGAGGTCCAGATCAACGGTGGCTCCGTCGCCGACAAGGTCGAGTTCGGCCAGGGTCTCTTCGAGAAGCCCATCGAGATCTCCAGCATCTTCGAGCAGAACGAGATGATCGACTGCATCGCCATCACCAAGGGTCACGGTTTCTCTGGTGTCACCAGCCGTTGGGGCACCAAGAAGCTTCCTCGCAAGACCCACAAGGGTCTCCGCAAGGTCGCCTGTATCGGTGCCTGGCACCCTAACCACGTCCAGTGGACCGTCGCCCGCGCCGGTCAGGACGGTTACCACCACCGTACCTCGGTCAACCACAAGATCTACCGTATCGGCAAGGGTGACGACGAGGGCTCCGCCTCCACCGACTTCGACGTCAGCAAGAAGCGCATCACACCGTATGTTTCGATATCCACATTTGCAGCACGAATCGCTTTACTAACGCATTTTCCAGTATGGGTGGCTTCGTCCGCTACGGTGAGGTCAAGAACGACTTCGTCCTCCTCAAGGGTTCCGTCCCTGGTGTCAAGAAGCGTGTCATGACCCTCCGCAAGTCCATGTTCGTCCACACCTCCCGCCGCGCGCTCGAGAAGGTCGAGCTCAAGTGGATCGACACCTCGTCCAAGTTCGGTCACGGTGCTTACCAGACCCCCGCCGAGAAGAAGCAGATCGAGGGTACCCTCAAGAAGGACCTCGAGGTTGCCGCTTAAATGCGATCTTCTCGTTAGCTTGGTCGAGTTTGTTACGTGGCGTTCATGTTCGGGGGAAAGCAAAGCCTGCTCAGGTAGAACAACCCAAAAGAATACCAAATTTGCCTCTGAATACGTTAAATGATACCCTTTATACTTGGATTCTTGCGCTCTCAATCTTCTGACATGTGACGTTTGAAATTCCTTGTGATTGTTTAGACACTTGAATATATCGGGGACTGCCTCTCCATCCCCTGTCTAATGGACGGGAACGATACCGACTCCAATCACAACAGCAATATGGAAGCTTAGCAGCGTCCCTTGGTCCTTCCCGTCAAGGGATCAATATAGGCCGCCACCTCCGGTGAACGTACTAATTCGGCTTGCCATTCAAGTCTGTTATTCGGGGTGAACAACGGGTACAGTCATTGGATCATGCCGTCGCCACCTTGGGCGTTTCGTGTTTTCGTGACATTGGAGTGAGGGTATTCATGGCTTCTCCGGTCGTAGTATGGTCTGATCCAGGAGTAACCACTTGACGATTGATCACTTCGATATCCGATGAATTTATGAAACAGTACAATACGCCATGAACTCCAGGACCTACTTCTCGATTGACCACATACGATAAGTTTCATACAACTAGCAAATACTAGGGCTGTTGTTCTGTTGAAAAGAATATGTCAGCTTGAGAGGGAAGGTAGGGTTAGGGTCAGATCAAATCGCTTTCACATGGCAAGATCGAGCTTGTCCCACCTTTCCTTCTTCTCTCCTACACACACCCAAACCCAACAACACAATAATCGCCCATCATGGACGCCGCTGCAATTGAGCAGATGAACAAGATGCGCGTGTCGCTCGGCATGGCGCCTCTGCCAGTGCCGGGCGGCGGTGCCGGACCCGAGTTCAAGCAAAAGGACGACGGAGACAGCGAAAGCGAAGAAGACAACATCAGCACTCTGGACAAGCGACAGGCCGCCGCCGGCGACAACTGGCAGAGACTCGAGGCCGAACGACAAGAGAAGATCGACCGCGAAAAGCGCAAGGAAGCTGCAAAGAAGGCGCGCGAAGCGAGCCAGCGCCACGCGAAGATCGAAGGCAAAGGACTTGGTGATGCAGGCGAGGGCGATGAGCTGGACACACGCGCATGGCTTATGCAGCAGAAGAAGCGACAGAAGAAGATCGAGAAGGCGCGCAAGATGGAGGCGGAACTTGCGGAGCGCGAGCGCGAGATGCAGGCTGAATACACTTCGAAGGATCTCGCTGGCGTCAAAGTGGCGCATGAGGCAGACCAGTTCGACGAGATGACTGGCGAGCAAATCCTTACGCTCAAGGATGCCGAAATTGGCGTTGATAGCGAGGAAGACGAGTTGGAGAACCAGGAGCTTAACGCGAAAGATAAGCTAGAGGAGAAGCTGCGATTGCTGAAGAAGCGACCGGACTACGACCCTACTGAACAGGAGGAAGTCAAAGGCGTGCTGTCGAAATACGACGAGGAGATCGACGGCAAACAAGCGAAGCGCTTTACGCTTGATGGCAAGGGCAGCGCCGTTGAAAGCAAACGCAAAGCTCTAGATGCGAGTGGTGAGGGCAAGAGCAAAGGCGTCAAGATTAACCTCGATATCTTCCAAGACGAGACCCCAGTTTCGGATTACGTCGATCCATCTACTGTGAAGGTGAAGAAGCCCAAGAAGAAGAAGGAGAAGAAGACACGACAAAAGGCCGCCGACGAGGATGACATATTCCCAATCGCTGAACAGACGACAGCGCCTCAAACAGACAGCAACGTCATGGACATAGACGGCACCCAGAGCACCTCAGGTCCAGCTAGCAAGAAGAGGACATTTGATTTCGAGGATGATGACGATCTACAAGCCAAGCTTGCAGAACAGAGGCGACAAGCGTTGAAGAAGCGCAAGAAGATGGATGGCGCCGAGCTCGCAAGACAGATGCGCGAAGAGATGCCTGTCGATGAGGAAGAGCCGGAAGAGGGTGGATTGATGATCGACGAGACCACAGAATTCGTTGCAAACCTCAAGAAGCCTGAAGAGCGGGAAGAAGACTCGGATCGGGAGCGTCGAGCACGGCAGCAATCTCACGGACCACCCGCCGCTAATGCAGAAGACGGAGACGGCGATGAGACAATGGCTGGACAATCATATGCAGAGGTGGCAGACGCAGAAGAAAGGGCTGCTCGCGCAAGCAGAGAGGCCAGCACACCTGTTGCAGAGGCAACAACCACAGGTCTCGACGAGGAAGACAGCATGTCTGGTCAAGGAATGGCTGCTTCACTAAACCTTCTGCGAAAGCGCGGTCTCGTCTCAGACGGCGCGGGTGGCGAGATCGCTGAGAGAGACCGCAAACGCAACAAGTTCTTGGCCGACAAGCAGAGCCTTATCGAGGAATTCGACCAGCGTGCACGCGATCAGCGTGAAGCCGAACGCCATTCAGGCCGCTGGGAAAAGATGTCCAACAGAGAGCGCGACGAATTTGCGCGCCGACAGAACGAAATGCGTGAGCAGTACCTCAGCAAGCTTCAAGCCGAGATGTTCAACCGTGAATACCGCCCCGACGTGAAGTTACAATACCACGACGAATTCGGCCGCAGCATGAACCAAAAGGAAGCCTTCAAGCACCTGTCACACATGTTCCACGGCAAGGGAAGCGGCAAGCAGAAGACCGAGAAGAGACTGAAGAAGATCGACGACGAGAAGAGGAACATGGCAAAGGGCGTACTGAATGTTGGCGACGAGGGCGGCATGATGAACGTGCAAGGCAGAGAGGGCAAGCGCCAGAAGACTGCTGGTGTCAGACTGCAGTGAGGTTGCAGTGTCTTGGAACAAACTTCCAAGGTCAAAGGTTAGTTCTCAATCCCTGATAGCCCGAAATTGAACGATTCGATATTCATAAGACATCTAGACAATCTGTTTCAGCCGACCGTCGTGGACTCAGGTAAGTGCAGACCTTATTGTTGTTGTGATTTTACTGTAAGCTTGCACGAAAGGTAGGTGTCATTGTTGAACCTGTTGCGGTGATGCTGTGTTGCCAACGTCTGCCATCTGTCGAAACTTATGGGCATCTGTGAAGTCATGTATAATGAATGTAATCAGGTGGCCGCTCTTGAGTAGTGGATGCATGAGTGTCTGCCTGCAAACGTTGTTTCCGTTTCTCGCGGAGTTGCCAGTGTATGGAGTCTCATTGGTGAAGTGAAGGATGAGCTTGGACAATAACGATCATGACAATACGTAGAAAGCGCGAGACATCCCAATATATAGCACGTACAAATACACTACCTCACAACTTGACTCTCATCTCACTCATCTAATCCATCGGACTCGCATTTCAAAAACATACCAGGCGATAATCTCTCAGACAGGCGCAGGACTCAGTCGTCGAGGCGTTCAAATTCCCATCTAAAACGCGTGTGCCGTGGCCGAAGCTCGAAAGTGCAAAAGCCTCGCGACGCGCTTTCCAGACTCCTGCGCCGCCACCAACATCACAGCAGCAAACAACACAACTTACTGTCTAGCTTTGACCACTCGGAACTCTCCAACCACAGGAACTGGACAATCAGCACTGCAAAAAGAAAAACGCGCAATCATGGCTCCTTCCAAGGCCAACTCCCCGGAATACGCGAAGGACGAGAAAGTGCTCTGCTTTCACCTCGAACTCCTGTATGAGGCCAAGGTACTCGATTCAAAGCCCAAGGACCCCAACGACAAGGGTGATGGTTACGTGTACAAGATCCACTACAAGGGATGGAAGAACACGTACGTTTTTTGTTACCCTGTCCTTTTACTTTTCGTATCTGTCAGTTTCGCATCAAGCGCGACGGCAATTGCGACTGCCACGATCATCAAGCGTTGCGGTCACGGCGCGATGATGGTACTGTTGCATCGTGTGTACTACGGAGGCCGCGGTCTTGATATCAGACGTCCACTGGTTTGAACGAGATGTCAAGCTATGCCGCAAGCAACAGCGCGAACTCCAAGGCGACATGCTAACCATTTCGGCAGGTGGGATGACTGGGTCTCGCAAGAGCGCATCCGCAAGCTCACAGATGAGAACAAGGAACTAGCGGCCAACTTGAGGAAAGACATGGACGCGCAGCGCCGTGCAGCTTCTGGCAAGCCTTCATTAGCCTCTGCGACCAAGAAGCGCGGCCTCGGGTCTGAGGCGGCAGGCTCATCGGCGAGAGGCAGCGAGGACAGGAGTTCTGTTGCTCCGCCACCGCCACCTAGGGGTACGAAGAGAGCGCGCGAGATCGAGGGTATTGACAAGGTATGTTCCTACGCTTCTTTGGTGCTCTGAAATCCTCCATGGCCGCTTTTTGCCATCAGCACAGCCGAGATGCGACCGCAAAACGAGCTTTACACCACACCTTAGCACCACATCGTATTACGCTGAGATACACTCTGTATCATTCCACACCGACAGCATTACACGCTCGATGACTGACTCAAGGCTTTACAGGAAGATGAGTTCATGCGCAGACCCGCAGTAAAGATCTTCATCCCCGATGCTCTCAAATCCATTCTCGTAGACGACTGGGAGAAAGTCACCAAGGAGAACAAAGTAGCGCCAACACCCGCTCCCATCTCCGTCACACAGTTCCTCAACGAGTACGAGGAGTCTGAGATGGCACATCGCCGCCCCGGCTCGGCAGACGCCGACATCCTCGAGGAAGTCATCGCAGGCGTCAAGGAATACTTCAACAAAGCTCTCGGACGCATCCTTCTCTATAGGTTCGAGAGGAATCAGTACTTTGACTGGCACAAGCAGCTCGAGAAGGGCCACGGCGAGCACGCGGGCAAGACTCTGTGCGACATCTACGGCTGCGAGCACTTGCTCCGACTCTTTGGTAAGATCCTCCCTACTATCTGCAATTCACCCAAAGAACGTACTGACAAATCCCACAGTCGCAATGCCAGACCTCGTCGCACACACCAACATGGATGCCCAAGCCGTCAGCCGGCTCCGTGAAGAGCTGTCAAAGATGACTCAGTGGCTTGCAAAGCGCATCGAGCGCTACCTCTCGATCGACTACGAGCATGCAGGCCAGGACTATGTTGAGAGCTCGAAGGGTGTCGCGTAGGATGCGAAGGCCCTTGCAGAGTCTCAGGAAGAGTCCCAGTAAGACCCCAACGGCGTTTCGGCTGCTCCTTATTTGATTCAATGATTTGGTATGGTGTTGGCGTAGGGATAGCATCATCGGCGTCCGGCAGGTCTGCTAAGAAGTGCTATATTGAATTAGGCGGTAGCGATAGGTCTCCGGGACAGAACTTGTTGCTACTGATACTGTAATATTAGATACACTGAAATCGTTTTAGCTACATGAGAGAGCTCCGATGGTCCATCGTCCTTGATATGAACCAGCTGTCATTCAGCTCGTAGCCTCGTACCATCTTAGGTCTTGACTGAGTAAATAGTGGGATTTGTTAAAGAAATCCACTCGATGCTTTTCGCATCTACCTTCAAGCCGATGATCGCAAGTGGCCCATCAACAGACCATCCAGCTTCAGCAAAGCATAGTCCGCACGCAGTCCGAGCAGTCGATCGGGAGCTGTCTCGTCTCCCAGCTCGTCCTCCAGCTTTTGCAACATCTTCTCAAAAGACCCATTGCACTTTCTCAGGTCCACAACACACAGGTTGCACAGCGCCAGACCGCAGCCTTCGCCCGTTTCAACCTGCTGTGCCGAGCAGCACTCCCACGCCGCCATATTGCAACACACGCTGCACCACATGTCCATGACATCCTGTTCAACAAGTCTCTCCGTTGCCTCCCACAAATCCTGCTTGTCGTCCGCCCCGGCAATCGGCCTGAGGGCGTGATCGCCGCACACCATAATCCTCATCCGCGCCAAGGTGCACTGCGGGCAGACTTGTGTGGGCTCCGTGCATTCGCTCCTGTGACCGCCCCTGATCTCTTCCCACCCGCTGCCGTCGTCCCATTCGATGACTTCCACGGTTTTCTCGACCAGGCCGATGACGCTGTAGGCCGCGCGGTTGCAGAAATGGCACGGGTCAGAGCCATCGTGGGTCTGGTCTATGTAGTCGAATTTGACCGGGTGGCACAGCTTGGTGCGGACGATCTTGGTCGTTCCACTGGTGGGGAGTGGTGAGTCTGACCGCGGGTAAGGCGAGAGATCTGTGTTGTGAGCAGCGGTCTGGTTGATAGGCGTTGTTGGTTCGCTGTCTAGTACGTGGAATTTGGCGTCGCCCTGCTCGAAGTCAGAGGGAGCATCAATCCGATCGTCAGGCGCTGCGGTCACGAAGATTCCGGCGTCGCCTTGCTCGAAGTCCCACGACTCTGCTGATGGCGGCTCGGGCGGATTGGCCAGGATCTCAGCGAAGATCGGATCAGGGGCAAGTGTGGTTGACACGATTCCAACATGATCTTGCTCCACGTCTGACTCCTTCGACTCCTCCTGCACGGAGTCTCGCGGTGATTGCTGATGCTGAAGCTGAGGTGCCCTGGAACCAAGTGGCTCGCAAGCTTCGCCAGCCATATCGCAAGCGGTACACAATCCTTCTTCGCCGTGCAAAGTCCCCTTGGTGAATGAACATACCCTGCGAGTTTCCAAACATCGCACGCATGTCGCTTTACGAGAAGCCTTTCGGCCATTGCTTGGTTCGTTCGTGTGCGGCTCTCCGTCCGGTCCGATGCGTATCCTTGTTCGCACTTGGCTGGGCTCTGGACCTGCGATACACGGCCGGTGACCGCTTTCCTTGCACTCGGTGCATCGACCGCGGTGGCCAGAAGGATCTTTGTCGTACATAAACGAGCACAACAGCCACTTCTTCCTCTTGCCTAGATATTGGCAATGCGTGCAAGCCAGTTTCAACTCGGGCTCCTGTTAAAATGGTTAGCAACTGAAACTTGATAGCACGTAGAGGCCGACATACCTTGACCAGTTGGCAATCATTATCGTTGATGACACACTCTTCGCAAGGCCATGAGTGCTCGTCATCAAGAAGACTGCACCTCACACCATGGGCCAGGCAATCGAAGCAACCTCGTGCTACCGGATGATTGGTGAAGTCACTTGTCTGCTCTGAAGCGATCACACGCACACCAGTCGATTGAACGGTAAGGGCACCCGAGAAGGGACCCTCACTGATACTCTTGCGCTTGCGCAGCTGATAGCCTGCGGTCCACTTGTCATGTGACGGCTTCACTTCGCGCTCCAACTTTTCACAGAGTTTACTGAAAGCGTTCTTGCCGGCTGGGCTGTTGAAGCGTAGGCATAAGGGGGGCGGCGGCGGCAGTTCGAGTCCGAACTCGATGGCGGGCTCATCTGTATTTTCTTCACCGTTCCAGTCGTGTTTACCTCGGTGGGAGAGTTTGGCTTTCTTCCTCTTTGGCCTGGCCTTGCGCGCTTCCTCGAGGGGATCGAAGTCGCCGGTCGTATCGGCGTCAATATATGTGCATGGGGCAGTTCCTCGTGTTGGTCGAAGTTCTCTCTTGTAAAAGGCTTGTTCTCCGGTAGTGTCTGCAGCATCCTGAGTATCGTCGGATGGACGGAGGTCTGTATCATGTTCGGAGATTTCACTGGCAGGAGTACTCATTCTGATGTCCTCCAGCCTTGACTCGGAGCTGTCTTTGTCTGAAGCTGCCTCAGGAGATCCTGAAGACAATTTGTTCTCAGTGGTAGATTGGGGAACCATCGTGGGGTGTGGTGACAGTGGTTTGCTCATTGTCTCCGGGCTGGCAAAGATGGACGTGGAGTCACTCGGGTGAGCGCTCTGAGGTGGATATTCCTGATCCATGTCGTTCCCTTGCGCGGGCTTCGTAGTCCACCAACAGATTGGTACCAGCCGGGCCAGATCTTGGGTATAATGCAGAACCTCGACGGCGAGTCTCGAAAAGAGTGGGTGGACCGGAGTTGAAAGTGTTGTGTTGAAGTCAGACGAGTAGTGATATTTAGCGAGCTTGATTGCTTGTGCGCATGAGACCGTCGAGCTGCTCGTGAACGCTGAAACCTGTGATGATGCCTGCGTATCTTTCTGAGCCGTATCAGTCGTGGTCACAGGAGTTACACATCAACATAAGAGTTTGTTCGGGTTGTGTAAGTACCACGAGTCCCATAGTGGCTTCAGATGACAGCGAGGGATGTTTGGTTTAGCCGGCTGTACGAGCATGTGACAGGCGAGTATGCCCCAACTTGTTCTGAACAGAACATCTGGCAGACACTCAAGCCACTCTTCGTTTCTTAAAGAATCCAGTCAATTTCTTTTGACTTTCGTCGTGTGCAGACCTGCCAATTCCACCGCGTTGTCGCTTCAGGCCCACAAGATGCTGCTTACTATCCACAGCCAGAACCTTCGTTGAGTATCCGGTCAGGTTCTTTGAGTTGCATGTGCTGGACGCTACGTCTTGCTTGACCTCCTGTGCTGTACCCTCGAGCGTATCAGACGATACGGAAGCTTCATCAGACGGCGAGACAACTCCGTTCTTCTCGGCAGTTGCATCAAGATTCGTCTTCGGGTCGTCCTTTCGGATCTCAAGATGTAAGTATCCAGTGTTGCTCCATCCGCCCAGATGCTCCAACACGATATCGCCTCTCGCTGCAGTAACCTCGGGAGCAATGGTGAGACTGCGCCGAGGCAGACGTAACAGCAGTCGCCGCCAGAGATTAGACAACAAAATGCCGTGAGAGACGACTACTACCGCGTGCTCGTTACTCATCGCGTCAGTATCGAACAACGGAAGCAAATGCTCGTCCAGGAAACCATCGGCACGCTTTGCCATCGATTCTTTGCTTTCGACGTCGACAAATCCTGGATCATCTTTGTGCTTCTCACGGTGGGCTTCCTTTCCTGTCTTTTTCGAATCGGCTGCACGAGCTTGGAAGGACTTGCCCTCGTAGTATCCAAAGTCCTGTTCTATGAGGTCCGGGACTTTGACAATCTGTGGCGTTGGTGGCGACGCGTCTGGACTGGCGGCTGCCTGGGCCTTTCGAATAGCCTCCGCAGTCTTCGAGGTCCGTGTCAACGGCGAAGCATAGAAATGCGTGAGTACAACACCTGTTTTACACAGGTGATTCCCTAGCTTTTCTGCTTGGTCTACACCATGATTGGTCAAAACGGAGTCGCGAACGCCTGCGTAGACTCCGGCGACGTTGTCGACCTGGAGGATTGTCAGGGACCATGCAGTTACCTAATAGGTACTTGGAAGAACTCACTGTTTCCGCATGGCGGATGAGAAAAAGCCTCATGCGAAGTATTTTGGTTGGTGTTGCGGAAGTGGCGAAAGATGCTCCACGCGCGTGTTGTGTTTGTTGCCGTTCTTCACACCTCTCGGAACCTCGAAACATTGGACCGAACAGACCGAACATCGCCTCTGTCGCTAATTACCCTTTGTCTGACAATATAGACCAACTTGGCCAAGAGGAAATCTAGACGTACGCGATAGTCAAATTTTTGGTCAACCATCTCTCCCACCCTACAAAGATACCTGATCACCGCCCAAACACAACAACGCCACCCCAACACCCACGATGTCAACAATTTCCACACTCACACAACAACCCTTCTGGCAAAAAACCGAAGACTACCACACAGCCGGCGAACCCTTCCGCATAGTCCACCAGCTGCCACCCGGAATCCTAACCCCCAACCTCACCGTCTCCCAACAACGCCTCTCCATAATAACAACCCCCTCCCACCCTCTAGACCTCCTCCGGCAATCCCTCTGCCACGAACCCCGCGGCCACGCAGACATGTACGGCGGCTTTATAACCCCACCCGACGATACGGGCGCCCACTTCGGAGTCTTGTTCTTCCACAAGGATGGCTTCTCGACTGCGTGCGGGCACGGGACGATTGCGCTGGGCTACTGGGCGGTGGCGCACGGGATTGTGGAGCGTAGGCCTGGGGGAACGGTGGATGTTATGGTTGATGTTCCTTCGGGGAGGGTTACTGCCATTGTGACTTTTGATGGTGGGGGGGATGTCGTGTGTGTGGATTTTGTCAATGTTCTTAGTCATCAGATCTCGAGCGGAGACGAGGTCTCGATCGATTGGGATGGAGAGGTTATGCCGCTGAAGATGGACCTGGCCTTTGCTGGCGCTGTGTATGCCTGCGTCGACGTTTGGGATCTGGATCTCTCGGTGGAGCCTTCTCAGCATCAGAAGTTTATCGACATCGCTCGCAAGATCAAATCACGGCGGCCTGGGTTTCTTTACCGCGACAAGTACGATATTTACGGGGTGTGCTTCTTCGAACATCAGGACGAGAGCGACGATGCTGTCATGCAAAAGAATGCCGTTGTCTTTGCGGATGGGCAGATTGATCGATCGCCCTGTGGCTCTGGGACCTGTGCGAGACTTGCGGTGTTGCTGGCTGAGGGCCGGGTAAGCAAGGAGAAGGGACTGGTGCACGAATCGATTGTCGGTTCGAAGTTCGAAGCGCATGTCATGGAGACAGTCGACAGTAAGCCTTTCCCGAGCTGTGTTCCTCGCGTCAGGGGGACTGCCCGTCTCATTGGGAGGATGGAGTTTTACATTGATCCGACGGATCCCATCTATCCCGGGTTTGTCCTTCGGTAATGGATAGTATTCATTGACTTGAAGACCCCAACCGAAGGCAGAATTGACACAGGCTCGACCATTTTCTCACATATAGGAAGAACTTCTTACTGTATCTGCCGCACATCGAGTCTCAAGATACGAAAGTGCCCTGATTGGTCCAGAAACCTACGCCGAATCCGGAAGGCCCTTCCCTCATCTAAATCACCGCGCCGGTATACAAGACTCTTTTCGACATGCTTTCAGTTTACATCAGCAGAGAGCAGAGAGAGCGTGTGTCCTCGTTTACCGACCCGTATCTGGTCTTGGTCATGCCACTACATGTCCCGAAATCTGTGATATTTGCACTTCGAGTAGCACAGCGCCGGGGGACACGTGGCTATGTACATACAGTACGCATACAGCTGAACTCCCAGCCATTCTAGTAGCACAGGCAGTGTGCGTATGCAGGAGAATGACGGAGTGCAGACCCAGGGCTTGCATTACGGCAGCCACCAAAGAGCACAAATGATGTGCCGGTCTTTTACAGCCTGGGTTGATGTTGTATCATTGGTAGTAAGGCCTAGCATACGTGCAGAGATGGAAGATGTAAGGTCCGAATAGATGCTTCAAGAGAAATGGAGTGACCGAAGTCGAGAGCGCGTTTGCGGTCGTGGTTGTGGTTGTGGATCTGGAAGTCGGGTTCGGGTTCGATTTCGAGTAATGCAACAAGATAGTATGACACCCATCCCGATCGTCGTCCGATCGACCGCTTTGACTGTGGTTCTGGCTCATAGGGCTGTGCTCCTTAGAACTGCCATTGGCGGTACCAAATACTTGTTGCGCAGAAGTACTGTATGGATGGAATGTGCGTCGTGCGAGGAAATACTGTATGGCGTGTAGGTGGTGTTTTCAGTTCTAATCGTCACTGTACCAAACGAAGAGCAATACCAAGAAGAGCAAAGGCTGGTGTCAAACTCAATTAGAGATCTGAATTAATCTACTATGCAGGAACTTCGAGTTCTCAGACTGCATTCAAAAAAGCAAGGGGAGAGCAAGTAGCGCGCTAATAAGATCTCCGCCTCCGCCAATGCATGTCCCCAGTCCCGTATACCGACAGTAAACGAGCATGACGCAGTACGCCTTGTACGAATGCATTGTGGCACCTCCATCTAACAATCCCTGACCAAATGTGTCATAAAATCCATAATCCAACTCACCAACGCCCAGGCGCTAAACCAAACCTTGTCACAAACCATGTCAGAAGAAACGAGAAAGATCATCATGCCTTGGTGCTGTGAGGGCGAGCGCCAACCTTGCCGATGCACTCGACCTTGAAGCCCAGCGAGGCGAGCTTTTGCGCATCGACCACATTACGGCCGTCGAATACCAGGCGCGGTCGGCGCATGACCGATGCAATGCGTGACCAGTTGACACGCTCGGAGCCGGGCTTGCCCTCCAAAGCTTCTTCCGACGGTGGTGACGAGAGAGTCGTGGATTGTGAGCCGTTGGAATCAGGGCTGTCGCTGCCTGCGTCGGAGCTTGCGGATGAGTGGTCGCTAACCATGTTATCTTCCGCAGTGATCTGAGCGACCGGTGTCTTCGCCAAAAGTGCGGGCTGAGGCGTGGGCTCAGGGATCAAGTCAGTCTTAAACTGGTCCCATTCGGTGAGAATGGCGATGGCGCAGGCATCTGAGCAGGCAGAAACAGCGTCCTTGTAGATCGTGACACTGTCCTTGATGTTCATTGTGGGGTTCGCCGCCTGCAGGTCATTGAAAATGGTCTGCTCTGAAACTTGCGGATCGAAGACGGCAACCTTGGCGCCTTCCGCGATCAGCTGGCTGATGACTGTGATGGCTGCTGTTTCGCGAGTGTCGCCGGTATTCTTCTTGTAAGCAAATCCAAGGACGGCAATCTTCTTGCGAGAGAGGGTGTTATACAGCCGTTGGATGATGCGTCTTGTGAAACGGTGCTTTTGGTACTCGTTGATTTCAACGACAGAGCGCCAGTATTCGGCAACCTCTGGCAGGTGCAGAGTCTCCGAGATGTACACAAGACTCAGGACATCCTTCTTGAAACATGAGCCACCGAACCCGGCGGAGGCTTTTAGCATACGGCTACCAATTCGGCTGTCGAGACCGACAGCGAATGCAACCTCGTCAATGTCCGCTCCAGTAGCCTCGCACACGGCGCTAAGAGAGTTGATGCTGGAGATGCGTTGAGCCAACATGCAGTTTGCAGCCAGCTTTGCGAGTTCTGAAGACCACAGGTTGATGGTCTTGATGCGGTCTGCGGGAACCCAAGCGGAGTAGACGTTGACAAGTGCATCTGCGGCAGCCTGCTCGTGCGGCAGGTGGCCGATGAGGATACGATCGGGCTCGAGCAAGTCATTGATTGCAGTTCCCTCGGCCAAGAATTCCGGGTTGGAAAGGATGTGGAAGTTGACATTAGGATCCGCAAGACCTGAGAAGATCTCGCGTAGACTCTCGGCGGTGCCACATGGCACTGTGCTTTTCTCGACAATAATCTTGTCGGTGGTTGCCACTTCGGCAATGTTGCGGGCGGCAGACTCAACGTAGGCCAGGTCAGACGCCGATCCGGAGCCGACGCCACCAAGTTTGGTGGGTGTGTTGACCGAGATGAAGATCAGGTCGGCTGCGTGAATGGCTCCCGAGACGTCGGTGGAGAAGTGGAGGTTAGGTTGCCTGCCATCAGTGCCATCTCTGGCCACCTCAACAATCTCCTTGAGCCCAGGCTCGAAGATGGGCAGCGAGTCGGATTTCCACGCTGCGATGCGAGGCTCACTCAGATCAACCACGGTGACGCTGATGTGAGGGTTTTGCTTTGCGATGATGGCGCATGTCGGACCACCCTACACGTGTTGGTGTTAGAAGGAGAGTTGAGGGAGGATACGGTAACGCATAGTCGGCCAACTTACCACGTAGCCGGCACCGATGCAGCAGATGTTGGTGACCTTGCCAGAAGCCTTCCAGTCGGCCATGATGTTGATGTTGGTGGGGATAAGAAGAGTTGGCGGGAGTGTGCAGTGGTTGTCTCAGAGGCAGCGCTGAGAAAAGACGTCGGCGGCTCTCGAAAGGGCCAGTAGGCAGTGAACTGCAAAGGTTATGTTGCGTGCTTGGCGCTTGGTTGGGAGAGAGTAGAGAACGGGTGTCGGCGCCCATGCAGGTACGTTTGAGGGTTGTTGGCAAGGCTCAGCAATAATCAAGGGCAAGGGCGGGGCAGAGGTGACAGGGATATGGGAATTGAAAGCAGCAGGCTGAAGGCGAGCGGCCGCCATGACTTTTAGTGCGACTATATACCAACTACTGCTGCCCTGTCACGGGAGCACTAGCGAACAACGTGGGTTGAAGCAGTGGGCACCATCCATACGGTCGAGACGGTCACCTTCCGTCTACCAACCGGCGGCCCCGCGGACAGCATGACATGGAGTGTATTAGATATGAGATGGCGGCCGACGTCCGACTTTTTTCTTCGACCACACCCGACCATCGACTTCTCCTAGTGTGGCGTGGCGGCCATGCTAATACAGGCACGCCGAAGCTTCTCACGCCCATCCGAGGTCATCACCCAGCAATACGCGAGAAGGATGGAATTTCTCAATAATCTTGTGGGCCGGCTGAAGGTTTCACTTGCATCTCGTCTGGGTCCGCCACTCTCCGGGCGCCTTGGCGCGACATCCCCGGGCTAAGCATACAGGAGCCGCGCCGCTGGGCTGAAGGGCCACGTCTGCGACAAGGCTAGGCGAGAGAGATACACAAGCACGCCATTCGCCTTCACGCTGCGTGACGAGAAGAGGCATACGTGTAAGTGCATCTGCATTGATACGCCTGCTCTATGGTTGGCGATAGCATGCTACAGCTTGGACGACACCGACTATAACGCTCGACATCATCATGCGGCTTGGACGTTGGCAAGCCATCGAAGTCATCGTCCGCGGCCTGCAGACCTTGACGACAAAGTCTAAGTGCGTGCTTACATATATTTGAGCAGTGCAACAAATCATATCGCGGTTCGGCGCAGTTTGCAACGAGAGGAATCGCTCGGCAAAGCTATGACTGCGAGCACCAACAACACGATCATCAGGAATGTGCATAAGGCTGGTTCTCGTCCGTCCGAACCACAGTGCCACCCAGCTCCTCCACTTCTCAAAATAAACGAAGTAAACGGCGGCGGAGTAGATGGGATCTTGGCAAAGACCGTTAATCAGTTAGTTAGGTCGGCACGGTCGGGTCCAGCGCTGTAGATACGACTTGGCGAGCGGAAAACCGGCTCGTCTGCTCGTCCTTCGTCCAAGCTACTGTACAACTACTCGTCCACCTTTCCTGCACTGCAACGGTCTGCATTGGGATTGCGCTTGGCTGATGTGGCTCGGCGGTGAGATACGTGGTTACGTTACGTGTAGGCAGGTACTGATACTATATGCGAGGCTGACACCAATGTGCCATCATGCCATGCAATCGAGTCTGCCCGGTCGGCATACATTAATAACACCCGGCACCTCCCCAGCAAATTACACTTCTTCCCACCACCATCCATACGCAATCTCGCAGCAGACACCAAGAAATCGGCTAGGGCTTCGGATTCTCTTGGCCTAGCATAGATCAACGGTGGACCGTACCTAAACTCCGTAGCACTACTGCTTGCAGTGTCCCTATCGGTATCGCTTCAACCCCGGCTCGCCTGCCTCTCTCTCGTCACTCTTTCCATACATCTTACTGGTTTTAACCTTTTTATCCACCGCGGACTCCTTCACTACTTACATCACCACGCGACACCAACGGCAGCACTATTCTCCACCGACTAATACTACTACTGCTCCGCGGCCGACTACCTGTCGACGCGCTCGCCTGATCGTTACTTAGCACATCGTCGCCCGCGTTCTCCAGTCTTTACTGATCCGGCTTTGCAACATCCTCACAAAATCACCACCCGAATTCCCTAAGCAAACCATTGAAAGGATATACCGCCGCCACCCGACCCTACATCTGGCTCTACACAAACTAGATGGCCCCACCAAACAACCCATTCCGACACAGCGTCGAGCGATCGTCAGAGGAGGGAGAGAAATACAGCTTGGAGCGGACATCGGTTTCGAGCGATGCGCCCTTGAGCAAAGATGACGGGGATGTGGAGGCACAACTGGTCACACCTGCACAACCGCCTCCGGCACAGCCTCTGGAGTACAGCACATCTACAACGAAGAAGCTTGTCTTCCTCGGTCTGTACTTCTTCCTTAGTCTCGGGCTAACTCTATCCAACAAAGCTTTGATGAGAAAGGTAAGTCACATTGTTGCCTTAGCTCGGCAGCGACTGTGTTTTCTGACACATTACACAGGCGAAGCTCCCATGGCTTCTCACTGTACTGCACACTGGATCTACTTTCATCGGATGCTCTGGTCTACTCGCTAGTGGACAGCTCAAACTGTCGCGATTAGGCACCAAGGAGAATCTGATCTTGGTCGCATTCTCCACGCTCTTCACCCTCAACATCGCGATCAGCAATGTATCTCTGTAAGAACTAACGCATTGCAACAGCGTCATCGCATCGGCTAACAAAATGATAGCGCGCTTGTATCTGTACCCTTCCACCAGGTCCTCCGATCCACCTGCCCTGTTGCGACTATCGTCATCTACCGCGTTGTTTACGGCCGATCCTACTCCCGCGACACCTACATATCGATGATCCCGCTCATCTTCGGTGTTGCATTGGCGACTTTCGGCGATTACTACTTTACCATGATGGGCTTCCTCCTCACCTTCCTCGGTGTGATACTGGCTGCGATTAAGACCGTCGCAACCAACCGACTGATGACTGGATCTCTGGCACTATCTGCAATGGAGGTGCTCTTCCGCATGTCACCTCTCGCCGCAACCCAATGCCTCTTCTACGCCTACGCGAGCGGCGAATTCGCCGGATTCCAGACTGCAGTCGCTGAAGGCGCTTTCGACACTACTTTCCTCTTCTCCATCCTGTGCAACGGCCTCATGGCTTTCTCGCTCAACATTGTCTCTTTCCAGACAAACAAGGTCGCTGGCGCCCTGACTGTCTCGGTTTGCGGCAACCTGAAGCAATGCCTCACCATTCTTCTCGGCATTGTACTTTTCGCTGTTACGGTAACTCCGTTGAACGGCGTGGGCATGCTTATCACCGTGCTCGGTGCCGCGTACTACTCGAAAGTCGAGCTGGACCGGAAGCGCGCATCCGCTCCGAAATGAGCGCGTGGCGCCACGTTTCTTTATCTTCGCATACCCGCGAGCGGCACGCGATAAAGCGGCCCAATGGCCATCGCCATCCATAAACCTGCATTAGCATTATCGTTTGCGAGCGATTTATAACGACCCAATACTCTAATAGATTATCTGTATATATGAACCCGATAGACGCATTTTCACCGATCAAAACCACCTGCCACAACAAGCCAAACCCTAAGGTGATGCCGTGTCATGCCGTGATTTCAGATAAGAAGCAAGGGCTGAAACCCTGGCTTTCACCACGAACTCTATCTGATGAGCTATGACGATAAAAAGTATCTTGACGATGGGCCAAGTACCTCGTTGTCAGCTGCATACAGACTTCATCTCGAACACACAAGCAAATGCCTTGTCAAGCAAAGTACATCGCAAAAGTGTACCTATCGCTCGTGTCAGACCACTTGTCCATTCCGACTTGTGTTGCTTGGTGGCGGCTGATGCATCGATCCTGGCAATCTGGAACCCGGTGCATACGGATGCACTTGCAATATCATCGCCCGGGTCCTCGAGGAACCCGTGTGTCCGTCTTCCATTCACGTTGCAGGGATGTGAGCATGAATTCTTCCGAATAGTGTTTGCGCCTTTGCTGACACCACCCTCTTCTCTCCAAATTTGGACAATCGTTGACTTTTTCTGCGTGATGAGCAACTTGACGGCAACACCAACGATGACGATTTCGGCTTTTCCTAATTTGCACGACCTGACACGTAACACCATGAGCTGGTTTCGGTACATCTTCTGTTGACAACCTCCCGGGCACGGCGCAAGGGCGCCTTCTTGTATCGTTTGGACAGGCCGCCGAGAGGGGTGACAGGTTTGGTCTGCGGCCACACAATGATGGCATGATCACGAAAACTTTCCAATATTGGCCGTGCAAACGACATTCACTGTGACGCCTACAGCTGAAATTGCGGCCTGACAACCAGTAAGAATCTCATCATCCAGGTTTGTATATCATTTCTCTGTCTCTTTTGCTTGTTTACGCTACTCCTTTCTTTAGGTTCGCCTTCTCATCTTTTGTCTAGTCTCAATGCTCCGATTGATTCGTGTTCCGAGGGCTCTTCGACACTAGTTCGAGCGGCTCTGACTGCGGCGATCGAAATTACCACATGTTGGAGACAGCGAATGCCTGCTCGGTCAAGAGAATGGGCATGCATTACAGCCGCGTACCAGACTTATCTGGCTCTGGCGCTACACTGCTATCGTTGCGATTGTGACACTGCTGCTTGCTGTCGCCCACCGGATCAGACCTCGACCGCATCTTCCCTCCTGTCGAAATACGCACACCCTACATCTTGTTACCCCGGCATCAGACTTGGATCCCGAATTCTGCAGGACAGTGTTCACCAATACCTATACAAACGCTATACCAGCAGTGGTACACCATCATAGCAATATCGCCTACGATCATCACCCTCGCCAGAAACTATGGCAGCAATTCTGGCTCTCTCAACACTCGCACGTGGAACAAGTCTTCTGGAGCACGACTATAGGAAAAAAAGCGGGAGTCAAGTGGCCGAATGGAAATTGGCTGAGATCGAATGAGCTTCGCAAAGGGGAGCAGTTGGCAAATGAGATCTTTGGAGACAGCCTCGTGGACATCGCCGGCACTGTGAAGACAGACGTTTCACTCGCCAGCGATCACACTCCCAGTCCGACCACATACCCGACCCAAGACACACACGCTATCAACATCGCAAAGAACACCAGCATATTCCGCACAGCTCTCCGGTTGTGTTCCTGCATCGTCGCTCCCACCCTCTCAACCCACTCGGTCGTAGGATTGCCCTGCGGAAAAGCTTCTGTCGGCACATCCTTGCCCAAGAACTCGCAAAGCGGCTCCCACCCGTCTGCAGCTGTCCACTCGAGCAGTCTATCACGAGGCAGACCCAGCCCGCGAACCATCGCGAGGTGCTCTTGATAAACCCAGACGCCGTTGGAAGCGAAAGACCCACGAAAGAAACCGGGCAGCTGCGTTCGGCTCATGTACTGGCGCGCCCAGAAGAGCTCTGCGCTGATGTGTCGTGAGAGTTCATGTCAGTTACGGCTCTGTACCTGGTCCGCACGGAGAATACATAGCTGAGTGGAGTCACAAAGAATCGAAGAGATGGGGGCGCAACATACCAAAACCAACTCTTGCACCACTCCCAACCAAAGCGATCCCCATCAAACGTCCCCAGCGTGACCTCGAAACTCCTCCTCCACCCCTCCATATCCCCCCTAGAATTCAAGATCACCTTCGCTTCCGGATACGCAAAAACCAACTCCCGCGCAAAAGCCGCGCCGGGCAAATCCGAGACCCCAACACAACTGCCCAGGATCACGTCAAAGTCCTCCCTCGTCACCTTCAGCCCGTTCGCATCCGCCTCAGCACCCGTGGCTGCAGGTTCGGCCCACTTCTTCGCCGCCAGTTTGTACCATTCTTCCAGACTATAGGGCGGTAGGATCGAGTCGTAGCCGTGCCAGGTGTGTTCGATCCCAAGCATGTGCAGGGCGTTGCGCAGGGATTCTGTACCGGAGCGGGAGATTCCTACTGCGAGGACTTGCATAGGCTGGGTGCGGCGTTGGGGCGGGTGGGAGGTTGCGTAGAGGGTGTGGTAGAGGCGGTCTTTGAGGGTGGGCATTGTGAGTTTGGATGGTTGATAATAGATTGGGCTGGGGGTAAAGGCTGGTGTCTTTTCTTTTGACAATGAAAGCACTCCGCAAGAGTGCAGGATGCGACAAGGTGATACAAAGGCAAGTCGATTGCCGATTGAATCTATCGTTCTCTAGTAAGCTACATGTACCCGGGGATCGGAAGTCGACTCTTTCGATAGCTGGCTTACTTATTCATAATCATGAAGGATCGACGCTTGTCTTGGAGTGGCTCCATGCAGCGCTCCGGCCAATAGTATCCTGAGCAACGAGGTATCTCACGTAGGATGCTCATGCAGCGTACTGTAACTCCTGCCTCCACCGGATACTGAATCTTCAAATATTCAGCTCGTTGCTTACGCATACGAGTATTGCGTATCAGGATGTCATGCATGCATTATTAGTCTCAGCTCCGGCGGAAGTGATTACGCGGCCGATCTAGATGCCTAGAGTCCCAAACAACACAAAAGACATATACACGCCTTCACTGTAGAAAAAAAGGAACCATCACTCCCCTCTCCACTTCGCCCTCTCCCTCTCCCTCAACTCCCCCAACCCGCAAACCTGCCTCCCACCCTCCCCGAAATTCCCCCCATCAAGCCACGCCTCAAACCCAGCCCTCACAAACCCCTCCCACTCCCCCTCGAGCATACTGAAAAACTCCGAGTCCCTACTACGCTCGCACATGATCATATGACTCCGCAGCGTACCCTCGTAAACAAACCCGAGCCGTTCCGCCGCGCGCCTAGAAGTCTTGTTGAGCGCGTTGCACTTCCAGACCACGCGGCGATAGGGCGGAGACAGGGCTGGGGTCGCCGAACCGCGTCCTCCGCCAAAGGCGTAGCGGAGGAGGAGGTATTGGGCTTCGGTGGCTGCTGCTGTTCGCTGGAGGGCGGGGCTGTAGAGGACTGCGCCGATTTCTAGGGCGCGGTGGTGCGGTTGGATGTCGAGGAAGGCGATTAGGCCTAGAGGGGTGGTGTGAGGAGATGGAGTGGTTGGAGCCGATGAAGATGGGGAGAGGCGATTCGGATCCGCTTTGATGGCGTACAAGACCATGCCGTGCTCGTCGCGCAGGGATTGCAGGACTTTGCCCAGGGCTTCTGGGCTGGGCTGGCGGAGTTGTGGTACGTAGTTGAAGACTGAAGTGTCTCCCTCGGGTGTTCTTAGGTTCTTCCATAGATCGGGTATGTCGACTTCTGAGAGACCTTGGAGTGTGATGTATTTTCCTGAAGTGTGGAGGTCTTTGGCTGGGAAGGGGGATGGTTGAGTGGAGATTTTGGGACCTAGGAAGAAGTCGTCCTTGTCCTCGCTGTTCGTGGGCTGGGGCTGCTGTGTGGTCATTTTGATCGCGGTAGGAAAGGTTTGATCAATTTCAATGATAGACTTGGAGGGATACTTGGATCCGATGGTCAGTAGGGTACTGCTTTGTGCTTTCTCGATTCGAAATGATGTATGAATCGAACAGATGGAAGCACATAGGAAGTGTCAACTCACAGTGATGGAATATTTGAAGTCTGTGTCAATAGCTGCAAGTGATCAACTGCGCCCTGTCGGATGAGTCAAAGCCTCGGAGGATGCCCGTAGGATTGAGGCTGAAGTAGGTAAGGAGAGACGTGGCGACCAATATTAGCACTTCACGAACTCGGTAAAGTTTTCGAACCAAGGTCAGAATGATCGCAACAATTTACTATGCCGTATGGGAGTATACAACAGCATCCTGAGAAACGTTCAAGAACGTACTTTTATCGGCCAACAGGCCAAGCATTTTCGTTCACGAACTCAACCTCACCCACTTCCGCTCAAAGTGACGCCCAAAAAGTCGAACTCACCAACAAACCAGTCACCACTGTTAGTGTCGTGCGTGACATTGCTTCCACTAACAGTTCCATTCTTCAGTGCACCATGTTCAACCACACCACCAGCGATCGGCCTTTGCAGAGCGTTAGCACCCGCCTCGACGGTGAAGTTGGCCAGAGGGATCTCGAGGCCGTTGCGCGTACGCAGGTTCGGCAGGCCGAAGTAGCTGGCTTGCACGCGCTCAGGGGAGATTTGCAGCTCGTAGTAGCCGCGGTAGTAGCCTTCTTGCCATTGCAGTTCCTCGTTGTCGCGGATCAGTAGGGAGGATTGGTTGTTGGTTTCGACGAGAGAGGCGTTGGAGCCGAAGGGAGAGTTGGAGGACACGGCTGGGGTTGTGATGGTCAGCTTACGGGGGATCTTGCAAGTGGTTGATCTTGATTGTTCCCTACCTGTGCCAGCGAATTCGGCGCCCAGGGCTCCGGCGCCTGTGGCAGGGTTGTATTCGGTGTCGTCGAGCCAGACGAGGTCGGAAACCCAGCTGGAAGGGCATGTTAGCAAAAGAACAATGATCTTGACTGCCCAGATGGCAGATCTTACTTGAGATGAGAATCGCCAGCCATCATGATGTTGTTGCCGATTTTGTTGTCCGCGAGAGTCTTGAGTGTTCGGTTTTTGTTTGAGATGTAGCCATCCCAAGCATCGCTGTTATAGGGGTTCTCCTCGGTACCGAACCAGGTGGTGATGTTAATACGGGAGAACACGATCTGGCTGCCAATGAGGCGCCATGTAGCTCCACGCTCGCCAGAGGCGATGAGCTGACGGTAGAACCTGGAAGAAGTCAGCGATGCCATCTGTCATGAAGTTTCCATCACCTGCGTACCAGTTCTCTTGATCAGATCCCATGAGAGTGCGTCCAGCGTCGTTGGAGATCTCAGTAACGTAATCGTCGTTCCAGCCACCAAGAGTAGTTATACTCCTGTCGTAGTTGCGGGTGTCGAGCATGATCAAGTCGACCAGCTTGCCGAGAGAGAAGTTCCTCCAGATTCCTGTAGCATTGGTTAGCTGAGATAGCGGTAGGATGAGCATGCCGTTGTTTCTCACGAAGGTTATTATCCATATCAACCTGTCTGATAGGCATCCATTCAAAATACGCCCTCACCGCATTCATTTTCCTCTGGTCAACGCTGACGCCACCATCCTTGACGAACGATTCTTCGGTGTTGTTGAGACCGGAGGACCCGTCACGGTAGCCATTGTTGGAAACCTCGTGATCGTCCCAGACGGGGATCCAAGCGAACTTTTGGTGCGAGAGAAGCAGGTCGAGATCGGTACGGTAGGTGGCAAGACGACGCCTGTAGTCGTACAGTGTGAAGATTTCTCTCTCGGGCTGGACGGGACGGGCGGTGGTCGTGGTTGCATATTCGTAGATGTAGTCACCGAGCTACGATGTTGTCAGCTCTAGATCCTTGCAACGACGGGTTAAGAAGAAGGCCAGGAGGACTCGAACAAAGGTGAACGCCGTTGTTGATGAATTGCCTACAAACATCAGGATTGACTCACATGAACAACAAAGTCCACATCATCCTTTCTCGCCGAGTTACCATACGCGTTGAAGAAGCCTTAAGACAGTCAGCCCTTGAGATTCCTTGAATCATATCGACGCATGACGTGAGTGCTTACCAGTAGGGAAATTCGAGCAAGAAAAGACTGCCAGGCCAAGGGACGAAACATCGTCGTCAGCCGCAGGGGCAGTTTTCGTCCGACCGAGTGGACTCTTCACATCGCTGTCGCACACACTAAACTGGTAGTAGTACTCGGTGAAAGCCTGCAAGTCTTTTGCTTCCACCTTGACGGTGTAATCGATGTCACTCGAAGTGTAGGCCTTGCCATCGGTGACCGGGTCGCTCAGATCCTCGCTTTCGGAAACGACATAGTTGACGCAGATCGGGTTCGAGCTCGCTTCGACGTACTCTTCGGTGTTGTGGTTGTAAAGCGGGACAGTGCCGCTGACAGTGACGTTACTGAGATCATTGTCACTTGTTGGGGCTACTCGAGTCCACAGAATGACCGAGTCAGAGTATGGATCGCCGGAAGCAATGCCATGGGTGAAGTTCAAACGTCCAGCGTCCATGTATGAAGGCGATGACTGGCGTTTCATGACCTTTGGCATGTGGATACCGAGGCCAGGATGGCGACGGGATGGAGAGTTGTAGTTGACATTGCCGCTCCAGTCGGCGAAGACTGTAGGGGCAACTGCGAGGAAAGGGAGGAGAGAGAGCATCTTTGATTGTGATGCTTTCAGCAGAACGCGCTGGAGGGGATTTATACGAAAGATACGATGAAGTACAGGAACCGGGAACCTACATATACCTTGCTTGTGTCTCCCCGGTGCGATGTCCTCGCTGTACCAAGATCAATGCGGTTGACGATAATGTTGCTTACTGATTTCACACTGCCGGTAAAATAGAGTGTCGGCTAGGTAGTGTTTTGCTGAGGAATTGACCAACCGCGTGCGACATGCTGACCACGGAGCTTGACGAAGTATGTGCAGATGATCGGCGGGCTTGGAAACGTGCAGGTTGCGGCGAGAAGTATTGGTCGTCTTAGTATTGAGGGTATACTGCCCCGCTATGGGGTCGGACGACATGTTGAAGACACCAGTGCAAAGACGGAAGGTCGACAGCATCCATGTTGATGATGCCGTGTGATGACGTGCGAAAATGTTCGTGTTCAATGTTTTTGTTGTGATGGATTCAAGGTCGATAGAGCCAGACGAAGTATGCTGGAGAGTCAGTTCGTTCCTGCCTCAGGCCGCCGGTTTCTCCACATGTTCCCCTCTGAGAAATATCCAGACGACTCATGTCGAGATTTGACGATTGAAGCATAACTGATAATTGTATCACTGCTCAAAGTGATCAAGACCGCTACCAAACCGGAGCATCGATATTGCACATCAAGCAGTAACTCGAGAGTAATAGCATCACACCATGGCCAACACAGCCGAGCGCAAACTGCTCGATCCCAGTGAACTAGGAACGAAGGAGTAGTATGTAAGGCGCACAATCCTCCGACAGAATCTCAATTTCCACTCACACAATACATTCAGCTGGGAGAAAGCGTATGTGCGGGAGTTAGACAACAACACGGCATCGGTCGAAGACGAAGGCACAATCTGGTTTGACGAAAACGGCGCAGAGGAAGCCGTGGTCAAATTATTGGAAGAGCTGGAAGATGAGGGACATATTACAAGAGCCGGAGCAGAAGCGACCAGCTTCTTGGACCTAGGCACGGGCAACGGACACATGCTGTTCACGCTGCGAGAAGGCGAGGACGGTGAAGGAGAAGGCCAGTGGGAGGGGACTATGGTTGGAGTTGACTACAGTCCAGCAAGCGTTGAGCTGGCGCGCAAGATCGAGAGACAAAGAGGACTCGAGCCAGAAGTGCGGTTCGAAGAGTGGGATCTGCTGGGAGCTGAGCCGGGGAGCTGGGTGGACACCAAGTCAGGCTTCGGTATTGTGTTGGACAAGGGCACTTTTGATGCGATCTCGCTCATGCCGCAGACTGAGGGAGAGGAGCACTCATGCGAGACGTACCGACGAAAGGTCGAGCCTCTGCTTGCGCCAAATGGATATTTGGTGGTGACGAGTTGCAACTGGACGAAAGGAGAGTTGCTCTCGTGGTTGGCACCAGAAGATGGCGCGCTGGAGTATTTTGCGGAAGCGAAATATCCGAGTTTCACATTCGGTGGACAGACGGGTCAGAGCATTGTCACGGTGGCCTTCAGAGTGAAGAATCGATAGACAAGTGGCTTTGATTATTATGATATAAAAGGTCGAAGTCAAAGATGCAGATGCAGATCATATACCAGAGATGGTACAGTATGAGCGTGACGCGACCAATTTATCACAAGGCGTGAAGGTTGGCGAATTTTTGTGGGGTGAAAGGGTCGATCAGCAAATCCTTAGGTAGGTACCGAACGAGCGGAGGGAACGAAACGAGGGCTTTGCCTTTGACTAGGTGCCAGACGAGAGAACAGGTCTGCAGGCCTGCATTATTATATACGGTTGTGCGCCTCTGGCGGGGGTGCCAGATGTACTGTCATGCATACACAGAACGATAGACATATTATTACGGATACAATATATCAACAAGACGGCAGCAGAAGGGGGCATGCTTGAGGCATCCGCCGTTGCAGTGTGACACAAGCTAATAGGCCGGCCCATCTTCCACTTCCACGAGGCCCATGTCATTTCTAGCGTCACATGAAGGCGATTTGATGACTGGACATGTCAGTCCTGAGCGTTGAATGTCTTCATGTTCTTTCGCATGTGATGATAATGGTGGTGGTATTAGCACGCTGCAATTGAATAATACAGTACTTCAGTGTGGTATTAATTGTCACTGTTAACTTACATGTACCCATGGATCTCTTTCTTTCTTCAAGCGCCCTCTCAGACTAGGCCAAAGTCTAATTCGATTCCCTCACCCGTCGGATAGCTTCCACCCTCTTACCGTCTACCTAACCTTTGCACTCTCTCACACACGCATACACACACCCTCCAATTAATAATTGCTTTGTAGCCCATCCTACCTATCTTGTCTGATACTCGACACGTATTCTCTCGTCTTGTACTTGGAATTACCTTACTCTCCATCACCTCGCCCTAAGACCGTGACTCCGAGGCCGCCTTGAGAGCCAGCCAGCCAGCCCATCGATCCCCACCTCAAATTGACCGGGCCCACCTCAGACAAGCGCTTGATCGCCTGGACTCGAGATCACCAGACACGGCGCAACAACACAACACTTCTCTCTACTCACTCACACCCCACCGCCTCGATACTTCCATCTCCACTACCACTCGGTCTGCCGTGACTGTGACTTTTCGCAGAGCCTGATTGCCGCATCGTCTCCTCTGCCACCACTCACAGCCGCACGAGCACTCTCCAACACCAGCTTTGTCCTCCTCCGCCTCGCCCTGCCGCGCTGCACCTATCCGCGTTCGTGCCACCATCTTACGCACCCCGGGATCCTCACTCACCTCTCCCGCCCTCTACCACCATTTTTACTTTGCGCCCGGCCGCGCCTCTTTCTGCTAAGCACTGTACGAGCCCGATACCCTTTGCCCACCGCCAGCGACAGCGCAACTTCGCCCATGAATGCGTGACGCCGGACCGGTCACGAGCAACAACGCACTGCCGCTACACCTTAGCGAGCCTACTTTCGCCGCCGCCCACTCTCTTCACATAGCATAACTCACATGGCGCACCCCAACATGATGCAAAACGGCATGCCCGGCCAGGGCCAGGTCAACGGCATGCAGAGAGCGCAACCGGGCAACCTCCACGATCAAGTGTCTGCCCAAATCATGCACAGCCTACAACAGGAGTTGCCCAAGTTCCACGGCCTGTGGCAGGGTACAGTTCCCTTGGGCGCCCGATTAACCCGAGTGATGCAACTGTAAGTCGAGCCTGTCTGCGCGATACACAATTCTTTACTAACCGGAACATCGCAGCTTCACACAGCTCAAGTTTCTTGAAAACGACATGTCAAAGTGTCTTCGCACTGCCTGCCAATTCGAACATGAAACGATCTCACGAACGCCCGATCAAAACACGTACAACCAAGCCATGATGAGGAAGTTGGCCGAAATCTCACAAAAGCGCAATCAGAATCTCGGTGCACAATTCTCCAACGGCAACGGAGGACAGATGGCGCCCAACCAGCAACCGGGCAACCACACTATGAACCCGGCGCAGATGAACCAGCGCGTTCAACAACAACAACAAAATATGGGCATGCCACCACAACAAATGCCCAACAATGGTATGAACCAGTTCAGCGCGCCTGGGATGCAGCAGTCTTTGTCGCAGAACGCGCATCAGCAGCAACCACACATGAACAACACGCCAAACCCACAACAAGCCGCACCGATGCAGCAGCCGCCCGCACAGGAGATACAGGAGACCGCGCAAAGGATCATGTCTACCCTCTCGGAAGAGAAAAGGGCGCAGCTGCGTAACGGGGTCATACGCAGCATGACTGAGCAACAGCGCCAGCAAGCGTCGGCGACGAAAAAGGATCCGCTCATTCAGTACATCTTCTCGAAAGCTAGACAGGAGGTCATGACCCGGAGGCAATCGGCACAGGCGGCTGGCGGCCAGCAACAGCAAAACATGCAAATGTCCAATGCTGGCGGCGTGAACATGTCGCAGAGCGCGTCGCAACAAGGCAACAACTTTGACTTCACAGCCATCATGGGACAGCAAGCCAACGCCCTCAAATTGCAAGAGTCCGGCAACGAGGTTGTCCCTGCCAGCAACAATCCCAACAATCCATTCAACGGCCAAATGAATGCGCCGAATGCGCCGCAAGGTGGTATCAACCCGGCAATGCTAGGCAATGGCAACGGCCAAGGTGGCCCTCAGATGCAATCGAACATTCCCCGCGACCAACACATTCAGATGTTGGCTATGCAGAGAGAAAAGCAGCGTCAGGAGCAGATGCGCAACAATGCCAACAACGCAGCGAGGGCCCAGGCGTTACAGCAGGCCCAACTTCACGGGCAGAACATGGGTCCTCAGAATGCGCTGAATGGTGCCGCTGGCGGCAGCCCTGCAATGACCATGCTGAACAGGCCTATGCAGCCTCCGGGTAGCCAGGCACCCAACACGCCTCAACAGCCAAACAGGACACCCAACATGCAGCAGCCAAATCCGCAGCAGCAGGGCCAAACACCTGCGAATGGAACCAACGCCTTGATGCAGCATCACCAAAGCATGGTCAACCGCAACAACTCCGGTGTCAACATGCAAGCACTTTTGGCCAGCTTGCCACCCCACCCTGTCCTACAGATGCAACAAGCACAAGCCATTATCGCAGCCATGCCTCCGCACATCATTGAGAAGCTGCGATCTACACCCACAGAAGTTGTTCCCGCATTCATCAAGCAATGGGCATCGGCAACCCAACAACAGAGACGGAATCAGAACCAGGGTATGCAAATGGGCGGCCAGCAAGGTGGTATCAACGCCATGCCCAATGGGATGCCGGATGTCAACATGCAGCAGCCCATGCTATCTCAGGGACAGGCGCAGGCGCCGCCAGGAATCGACCCAGCTCAGTTGCAAGCACGTATGCAGCAGCAGCAACAACAACAACAATTGCTGCTGCAAAACCAACAGCTACAAAACCAACAGATGCATCAACACCAGCCGCAGCCACAACAACCCACTCCATTGCAACATATGCCACCCAACGTTATGGACCAACTCCCCCAAGCCGTGAAACAGCAGGCAATGCTTTCGCGGCAATTCCCTCCTCAGGTTCTCCAGCAGCTGGGCATTGCTGTTCCTCCCGGCATGCGGCTTTGGGGCCACCTCAAAGCTCACATCGATCGAAACTCGAATGTTATGCCGCCTAACACGTCGCTGCGGTTCGGTCAGATGATCAGCAAATGGTTCCACGAGCATCCCAGCGAGTTCCAAGCAGGTGTGAAGCAGGTGATCATGCAACGTCAACAGGCGCAACAGCAGCCTCAGGCTCAGAACCAAGGGCAGCTGGGTAACAACAATGTCATGGGGATGCCCAACGGCAGTCATGGCGGCGCGCCCACAGCTCAGATGATGCAACCGACTCCTTCCATGCAACAAGGCGCTGGTGGTCCACCCATGGGCCCTGGACAGGGCCAGCTGCGCATGCCCCCTCAGACCCCGGTGGGTGCTCAGGATATCAATCAGTTCAGGCAAAGGATTCCCAATGCGCACGCCATGACCGACGACCAGATCAGAGGTGTCATGGAGCAAAGTCGACAAAAGGGGATTGTAGACCAGAACAACGCCTTGAAACAGGCCCAGATGCAGAACTCTTTGGCACAGAATGCCGCAGGCGGCAATCAACAGCCGAGGATGAACCGGACTCCTGGGCAGGTTGCCGCGGAACAGATGGCTGGTCCTCAGCCCGGCCAGAAGCGAGCCCAGCCGACGTCTTCAGTCAACGACGATGTTATGGAAATCCCAAACCCCAATGCTCTGCAGCCTCCTCCAGCGAACAAGGCTCGGCCGAGTGGTCCTCTTGCAGGCATGAAGCTGCCCAATCTTGGACCCGAACAGCTCTCGAAACTTGACCCTGAGCAGCGCGAACAGTTGATGAAGAGGTACGAAAGCCTTCGCCAGGCGAACGCTGGTGCTCGCCCCACGCAAGCAGCACCTACTGCTCCCCAGGTCTCCAGCGGCCCGCGACCGAACGAACAGAAGAATGTCGCCAAGTCTGACCCCGACAACATCATCAAACGACTCTACCAGGAAGTCAACACGAAGAAGGGTGCACCCGTTCAGCAAGACGCCAAAGCCGTGCAAGAAATCATACCGATTCTCAGAAAGATCTTCATGGCATACCAACAGATCGACAAGGTGTTCGCTAGCGCGCTACGTCTACCTGAATTTTCTGAAGATCGGATCAAGAAAATCATGGAAGCAAAGATTATGGTCTTCCACAACTGGAACCCAGATCAAGATGGCGCCAAGGGTGCTTTGTCGATGAATCTGCAGCAAGCCAAGTATGCGCAAGGCCTGATCGCGGAGTTCTTAAGAGATCTACAGCAGGCTAAAGCGCGCGGGCAGTGGCATCAGAATCAAGCTCAACAGGCTGCAAATCAGAATCAGCAGCAGCAACCCCCGCCGACAGCTACGAAGCAACCAGCTATTCAAGCGCCCAACATGGAAAAATCTGGCTCTAAGCACGGCCGCAAAGCTTCCAGCTCCTCCAAAGTTCCTGCGGCGCCGATCGACAACAGACCTTTCGACTGGGGCCAGGGTGTCTCGAGCCCTCACGGTATTCCGAAGTATGAAGCTGGTGTCACGCAGCTCACCCCTGACAAGCTCCAATTGCCGCCCAACAAGAGGCGTAGGACCGGTCAGCCAGAAAGTGCCGAAGGCACTCCTGTTGGGCAGGCGGCTACTCCTTCCGGCGCCAGTCCAGGCGTCGGCGGTGCTAAATCGAACAGCCCAGAGCAGCTGCGCAAGGCACAAATTCAGGCTAAACTTGAAGCCGACGCGAGGGACAAGAAACGCTGGAAGTGTACAAAGGATGCTGTGTGCGAGGCTTCGATCATAGGCTTTGAGACGGAGGAGGAGCTCAAGGGTCACTTTGATTCCATGCACAAGGAGATCGAAGACCCACTACAATTTTTGTTGGACAGTGCTGCGGAGACATTGGGCGTCGATCTGGATGGCAAGCCACTACCTGGCAAGGCCGCGGACAAGCCCAAAGCTGGCTCTCGACTGTTGCCACCAAAGGCTACTGCTATGAAGCGCGAGTCATCCCTCACGCCAGGCGTCAAGCATGAAGCTCGAACTCCTGCGGCTCAGGCGGTTACGCCTGCTACTCCTGGATCCGCCAACAAAGCTGGTGCCAAACCGGGCGTCAAGCAAACTGCCGCGAGCGTTGATCCCAACCAGCCATCCAATCTTCACGATGTGATCTCTGGTAAGATGGGCTACCAGCCCGTTGCCATTGCCGACGATGCCAACAATGCGTCGGCGATTGCCAACGACCAACTTTGGGCCGAGATCAGCTCCACCGTGGCGTCCGGTCTTGCAACCTTTGAGCCACTTACTTTCGACGGCCTTGCCGGGGCGCATGTTGATGACTGGGGTCTCCGTCCTGACGATGCGACCGGACTTCCCAGCTCGCCCGAGACAACACCCGAAAGCTCCAACACCAGTCTGAACTCGGACGTCAGCAGCAATGACCGCTTGCGCATCAACCTCGAGTGGGATGCATTCGGCAATGGCGACACGACTGTGCCAGAGATGCTCAACGCGGCCGTCGACGGCTTGGGCATTGGTGGTTCTGAGATTAAGTTCTTCGAAGACGACAAGATAACCGGAGACGACCAATCAGCCAAGACTGCGGACGACAAGAAAAAGTCCGACGGCTCCATCGGAGACCCCTTCGAATGGTCTGCCAACGCCGATGTCTCTTGGGAAAGCATTTTTGGCGACCAAGGGAACGCTGAACCGCAGTTCGACTTCACCTCCGGAAACCAAGACGGCATGCAGATGGACTTCACATTTTGAGAAGTCGAGACACGATTCTGACCACCAGCCAGCGAGATTCTACCCATTGGGGAGAGACTCCTATCTGGCAACGCTCCCTTGAATACCCACCTTAACCCTCTCTTGGATTTTCACCTCCCTCGACATTTCGAAACACAATCTCTACCACGGCATTCCCCTTTTCGATCTTCCTTCCTCTTTCCAAATCTTGATTACTGGACTCTTGCGAACAGCGAGCGAGCACTCTCTGCTTTCACACTCGATTCTGTTTATTCTCTTTTTAGCCCCTTGGCCTACCCTTCCATCTGTTCTCGTTTTTGTTCCTCCTCCTTTTTTTTTTTTGGACGGGGGGGAGATCTCCAGATTTTCTTTACGGCAAGAAAAATGATACCCATTGATCTTTGGATTTTCCTTTTTGCAAAGGGGAGGTTGCTGGTAATGTTGTTGTTTATTATAAGGCGGATGGATGGCGACGGTGGATAGTATTTTGCTGCAAAAGGGTTGTTGTTTGTTTTTTTGGCACAGCACAGATAGTGAATGAATCTGTCTATCTATCTCTCTCTCTCTCTCTCTCTCTCTCTCTCTCTCTCTCTCTCTCTCTCTCTCTCTCTCTCTCTCTCTCTATCTCTCTCTCTCTCTCTCTCTCTCTCTCTCTCTCTCTCTCTCTCTCTCTCTCTCTCTCTCTCTCTCTCTCTCTCTCTCTCTCGCTCGCTCTCTCTGCCACATGGGAGTGTTATTTGGAGAGTCTCGTGTGTTTCATCATGCTAGATCATTCGTCGGAGTCTACGGTGTGCTGTTGCTGCGGCTATGGTTGTTCAAAACAAAACAAAAAAATACAACCCGCGCGGCAAGTTTTGGAGGGATGAAAGAACCACTGTGTTATGCTATCTTTTGACCTCTTCTGGCCGTGATTTCTTCTCTGTGCTTTCCACATGCTATCGCTGCGGAACCATGGTTGGCTTCTATGTAGCCTCTCTCTCTCTCTCTTATCTTCGTTCCAACGGACACCGTTGTTCATTCGTACCCGTTTTGAGGGCCACTCTTCTTTTGATCGTGTACCACCTTTGCCGGTATCATATCTGCTGTATACCGGCGAGGCTTATTGTGTAGCTTCCATCAAGCCCTCGAAGGAATTCGCCCCAACACCCCAGCCGTCATTCGCAGCCGGTTCTTCAAATCTCTGTGTATCACTCACTCCACACCGCCAGTCGTTTCATCTCAACTGCTTCCCACCAACAAACCTCCCCGTACCCCCACCAGCCGCACCACCCTTCCTCCTCCCATTCACAGCGCCGCTCGAATCCAACTCCATCGCATCGCCATCATCCTCCGCCTCCTCCTGCGCCTCGCTCTTACCCAACTGCTTCCCGCTCCTCGTCCCGCTCGCCGCACCACCACTCTTCTCCCCCGTCTCATTCGCGGCCTTGATCTGCTTCTCCTTCCTCTGCTCGCGCGCTGCGCGCTTCGCAGCCTCGGCTTCGACGCGCGAGATCTCGGCCTGCAAGTCCGCCAGCACGCTGTCGCAGCGGCCGCTCCACGCCGAGAGCTCGCCGAGCAGCTTCCCGACGCTGCCGGGCGCGAGGTCGCGGAGGGGCGCGACGGAGGTTATGACGACTGTTTGGGCGGCCGGGTTGAGGGTCGCTGTCAGGAGGTTTTCGTAGATTGCGGTTGTCACGAGGGTTTCGAGGTCGCGGGGAGAAGCGAGGTCGAGGCGTGCCGTGAGGGAGGGGTAGCTGAGGTTGGTGCTTGTGGATGTTGGCTTCTCGGCGGCGATGGTCAAGAGGCTTAGAAGGCGGAGCTTGCGCTCTTGGACTTCGGAGAGGGTGGGGAGGGAGGAGCTGTTTGCTTTGTAGGACTCCCAGGTTCCGTAGGCGAAGGTCTCGAGGAGGGTGAGGTGGCTGCTGTACTGGTCGTCTGAGGCCAGTTTGCGGATGTTGGGTTGCTGCAGCAGCTCGGCGAATACGTAGGTGTTTGGGGCGGAGGTTGCCTGTGCGATGAGGTCTGAGGCGGCGCGAGGTGAGTTTGCGGATTTGGCGAGGGCGAGGAAGGGTGCGAGCGCGTTGAGGGCGCGGGACTGGTCCATTGTGAGGGTTTGTCGATTGTGGATGAGTGAGGTGTTGTTGTGGTTCAGTGTCCTGTGTCCTGTGTGATTTGCAATGGCTGTTGTTGCACCTTCAGGCTGTAGAAGAGTGGTCACGGGTAGCGTACTGGTAAGTTGCCCGCTGTTTGATGTTGGTTGTGAGGTCGTGTTGTCGGAGTGGAGGGAAACAGACTGGAGTTCCTGAGTGACCGCATCAAAGGCCGAGACCCCGATTAGATAAGGATTTCACATGACGCCCACCACAAACACTTGGGCCAGACTCAATCTTCAAAAGTACAGGTATTTCATCAAGATCATGACATGACAGTCGTATATACGTGTGCCGCCGTGCTTCTATGCATCTACTGCAACACCAAACCCAACTAGCGACACTCACCAACACCCACCCTACGCATCACACGCCGCAGGCGCAATGCCCTCCTTGATGGTCTCCTCAAAACTTGTGAACCCATGCCCGTAGTGCTTCCTCAGCAGCTCCTCGGCGCGCTCCTTGGGAACAACACTGCGATCCTCGCCCATATCCTTCTCCTCGCCAAAGTCCTTGCCAGGCTCCAACTTCCTCAGCACAGCCAGCAAGCTGTTCCAAGTGTACGGAGCAGCGAAGGCGAAAATCCGCTCCCCGTTGCATTCCGGATCAGCGAGAGCGACGACGTGCAGCTTGGCGTCGTCGCGCACGTTGATGAAGTACTGCGGCGGCATGGTCGCGAGGAAACTCTCTTTACCCGCGTAGGTCTCCGACAGCCAGTCGCCGGTGCTGTTGCCCGTGGCGCGCACGCGGTGGCCGAAGTTGGCGTTGGGGAGCACGGTGGCGACCTGGAAGGGCGGGTTGGTCTCTTTGACTGCTTTCCAGAGGGCGCGCTCGGCCTCGGTCTTGCTGGCGGCGTAGACGTCGTAGGCCGTCGCTCCGCCGTTGCGGATCTTCTCCAGCACGGCATCGTTCCAGGAGTCCTTTGTGATTGTGATTTTTTCGTTGGGGACGGGTGTCAGGGCTGCGGTGCTGGAGGATGTCACGACGAGGGACTTGATCTTGGGCTCGAGTGTGGCGGCTTTGAGGATATTGAGGGTTCCTTTGACGCTAGGAGGAATGACTTCCTCTGGGACGTCGGAGAAGGTCAGGATCGAGGCGAGGTGGACGATGCCGCTCACGCCTTTGACTGCCTCGTCGTAGGCGTGCTCGTCGACCATGTCGGGGACGTCGACGATCTCGAGCTGGTTCTTGCCATGTTTCTTCTCGATGTAGTCGACTAGGAACTTGGCTTTGCTGGCGTTTCGAGATGTGCCACGGACTTTGTAGCCGGCTGCGATCAGTTCGTCGACAACGTGGTTACCGATATACCCGGTCGCGCCAGTGACGAGGACTGTACCTCCTTTCTGGATTGTTGACATTTTGATTAGACGCGCGTGTTACGTGGCGTGATGTAACGTGATGTATTCTAGCCAGCGAATATAGCTGAAGGTCGAGTGTTCGGATGTTTTATGTATGGTTAACTGTCAGGCGTCCAAAGATGTAACATAAATGTAACCTCAATGGGCGATCCACCGATCCACCATTGTTTATCTTCTGACGTCGACGCCAAGAATAGATCCTTCATGAACAATTATGCACGCTAAGAACTACCATCGCGGCCGGAACGGAACCGTAGTGTTAAAGCCAGTGGATGTTGTAATCAGGATGATAAGGCAACATGCGCGCATCAAGTCATTAAAAATGTTTCCAAAAAATGCCCATCCCTGCGCACAGCGATCACGATGAGCTTGAACTGCAGCCGATGTCCAAATATCTCAAACGGTCAAAAGACCAGCTCAGTCCAGAGCTCAATGCTTCCAGTCGTCCATGCCTAATACCACATCCTCTGCTTCTCCAGTCACGACCTTCGTCGAAGCCGTAGAAGCGTGTTTCCTATGTGCGCGTCCCTTCTTACTTACGACTTTCAAAGCCGGTTCGTCTACTCTCTCGGTATCGTCGCCAAACAGAAAGCCCCGATTCCGCCGCTGGTCTTCGAAGAAGGATGAAGGCGCCTTCTGAGGTGTTTTCTCTTTTTCAGCGTCGTCGCTCTTCCCTGCTTCTTTATCCTTGTTGTCGTCCCCGCCTAACATCCAAGAGTAAGAACTTTCCGCTAATGGAGGGCGGATGGTTGGTGGCGGTGGCAGGTCTAGTGGGACTTCTGCTGTTTTGGATTGAGGTGGTGAGGCGAACGGAGGGGAATTTACCTTGATTTCTGGTCGCCTCTTGACTTTGACAGTGCCGGGTTGCTCGGGTTGAGGTGCAACCTCAGTATTGTCATCATCGGGCTCGTCAAACATGGAGGGGTCTGCAAGCTTCTGAATATCTTCCTGTTCCTGGGTGGGTAGTGACTCTGGTTCAGGCGGAGGTTGTACAAGTCTGGGCGAGCTTGGTGATTCCGACTGCTTTCCATCAAGTTCTGGCTCTGCTGGTGCGGACAGCAGATGATCATCGTTCCCTGCCTCTTTCCCCTCCGTTTTCTCCTCGGTTGGCAAAGGAAGAGTCGCATCGCCAAGGTAGACTTGCACAAACTGCACTTTGGCGATTGCCACGCTCAGCTTCTCTAGTGAATCCTTGTCTCCCTGTGTCGCGGCGGAGTCAACAGATTGGCTACCTTCAGCAGCCACCTTCTGGTACTGCCAAAGCTCACCAACGGCGGCTTCGAGCAATTTACTCAATTGAGCATTCCTGTTCTCCAGTTCTTTGACTTTATGCAGGGCCGCACCATATGCAGTACGTGGTGCACCTTGTCGCCGAGCGTTGGACGAGGACGGTGTTTGTGCATTGCTGATCTCCTGTGCTTTGCGATGGACTTCATCGACAGCGTTGCGCACGACTTTGCCGATACCCAATTGCTCGCTACGTGCAGTGATGTTCTTTGCAGCTGATTGGAACATGGACTCGATATTGCGACCCTGCCTTGACTTGCCGTCTGGTGTCAATGCCGTGCGACCCAGAGCAGCTTTGGCTGCATTCACTCCCGAGAATGCTGTAATGTTGCGCTGAAGCGCAGGTGGCGTTGCTGGTCGGTCGCCAGGCTGCAGGGGTCGATCTGTATATTTGAGAACAAGGTAGCCGCCACCTTCGGCATGCATGTGCTCTCGTAGATAGAGAGCATCCAGGACGAAACTCTGAGGGGGGAAGTCCCTGGGCAGTGGCGGATATCTCAAGAGGAGAGTCAAGGCTTCGTTGTAATCCGCGTCCACCAACTCCCATCTTATGCGTAGTAACATCGCTATGCAAATGTGGTCCACAATCTCCAGTGAAGTATCGTTTGCGAAGACGACGTCCCACATGGTCAATACATCGTCAAAGGGAAACTCGCGTCCAAAGAGCAGCCTGACCCATCGCATGAGGAAGATCTGGGGCATGATGTCCAGCTTCTCCAGGTGAATAGAGAGTTCTCGGTCGACTTTGGCAAGCATGTCGAATACGATCCGCTTGCTGCGCAAGACCATCGGATTGTCTGCTGCTGCATGCGTTGTCTGCTCGTAGAAGCTCTTCGCATTCTGCATGACCTGGCCGAAGAGAGCAAATGCGTCGTGTTCGATATGGTCGGCGTCGTAGACAGCACGGATGACAGCGTCCTCGCCCATTGCCTTGCTACTCTGGCCCAAGTTCACAGCATCTCTTTCGACCACCCAAAGCATAGGAGCCAGCAACTCATGCATACCCTGTCGGTAGCCAAGATCCGGGTTCAGCTTGCAAAAGACAAAGAGGATGTCCAACATCATGCGCTGTGTGTCCGGCTGGCGAAAGTAGAGGTTCTCGGGCATGCAGCGGTCGACGTCTTGTTGGATTTCGGCGCGGAGTTCTTCGTCTTGACGGATGGACGGCCATGGTGACTTTGATCACATCTTAGCTATCGGTCAGACCGCGCCCGTCACGGAGGCAGGAGGAGAGGGTTGGCGAAGGCCTTACGTCTATGTCTTCGTTGAGCGGGTCGGGCTGTTCATCCGGGTTCTCGATGTGTCGGAGGAAGTGTAGGCGCAGCGAGTTGTACGCCGAGCGCGAGGAGAGGAGGGTGCGTGGCCATGAGGCGGTGTCGACGTTGTCGAAGAGGAGGAAGGCTTTCCAACATGCCGAGCGAAGACCGTTGTTGGGGACTGAGAGATGGCCGTCGAGGCGGACGGCTTCCTTGAGCTCGGCGAGTGACGGGTACTGTTGGAGTTCTTGCCAGCTTTGTTTGGCATCGGCGAGGCGTCTCATGACCGTGGTGTCGCGAATGAACACTTGAGTAATGTATCCCCCGATTACGGTACGGTGGTCGCAGGTGTAAGTAGGATAGTGGGGTGGTCTAAGAATGGTCACGGTCGGCAATAGACTTCCAAGGTTGACATAACATGCAGATCCCGGCGTTTCAGCCGCACGACATGACCATGATACTGGGCATCATCCTCAACATTACATACCAGCACATGAAAGATGGGCTGGCCATATGAGTTTGTTGACCTCACAGACGCTCAGAAACAGCATCGGCGAGTGCTGCTGGATGCTTACGGGTTGGTGGCACAAGCCTCTGCTGGTGTCGTCCTCATCCTGATACAAGTCTATTTCCTCGCTCAATGGCTCAGACAGAAGAGAAGTGGTTCTGATGACCTGGACGTGCCCAGCTCGCCGAGTCTGAAGCAGTCCCGGTCCCAGATAGGCGGACGTCTCAATACTCGAGCAGTCGCGCAGTGGTGGAGGCGTTTTACATGGTGGTGTGGTGATTCGGTCAAATGTATGGGCAGCGATCTTGGAACGAATGGCCAAATTACAGCAGCAGTAGCATGGACTGTCTGGCTTCTCTACCTATCCTTCGCAGAGACAGGCAATGGTGAGTCTTTCCCGTCGTAATCCAGCAGACTCACTCTGTCAGTGCTTCAGTGCAGTGCAGTGCAGCTCACACAAGCGCAGACTATCTCCATCTCACGAAACGGTTTGGCATCGTTGGAGCCTCACAATTGCCCTTTCACTATCTCTTGACCTGGAAGTCATCATTGTCACCAATCCAAACCTTGACGAGAAGCTCTCACGAAACACTCAACTCATACCACCAAGCACTCGGCCGCATCGTCGCCCTACTGGTATTCCTGCACGCCGCCTTCTACCTTAATTTCTACGTACAATCCAACATCCTTGGAAACAAACTCAAAGAGGCCTACGTCTTGTGCGGTATAGCAGGCACTTTTGCTTTCGCCGCTATCAGCACCACCGCCTTGTCACCAGTCAGGCGATGGAACTACCGCATCTTCTACACCGTCCACGTGATACTTGCCACTGCACTACTCCCGGTCTTGTTCTTCCACGTCCACCACATCCGCATCTACTTGTTCGAGACGGCTTTCATCTACGCTTTGAACTCTCTCATACGATGGTCATCCGTGTCGAACTGCAACGGCACCGTTCGCTCAATACACAATACTTCATTGGTGGAGATTTCGATCCCATGCGGTGCCGGATCCTCGGTGCAGAAACCCGAAGACTATCGCCCCGGCCAACACGTGTATGTTTCGCTGACATCGAACTCCCTCTCGCGTGCATTCCGTAGCAACCCCCTCACCGTCGCCTCCATCCCCAGCACCGACAATCACCTCAAATTCGTGGCTCGCGCGCTGGACGGCAACACGAAGAAGCTGGCCATGATTTCCGAGAAGAGCTCCGCCGGCATCGAAGTCAACCTCGCCATCGAAGGACCACATGGTCTCGGCACTCTCGATGACAAACTACTGCAGCGTGACCGCGTGCTGTTCGTCGCTGGAGGCGTTGGCGCGACATTCGTCATCCCACTGTACAGGCAGCTTCTTTCGGACCTCAGCCCGGGCAAAGGCAGTTACAGAAGGCAGAAGGTGACTTTTGTCTGGATCGCCAAGTCGGAATCAGAGGTCACTTGGGCGATCCCGACGGACCAACGAGACAAGGAAGGCTTCGTCGAGAGGTTGAGAATCTGCATCACAGGCACCCGCACTTCCGCTACTGGTATCAGTGAGTATGGAATGGACTACAACGACGGCGTTGCAGCGGCTGCCATCGACGAAGATGATGGCATCGAGCTGGAAGAGCAGAAGCAGCTGCTTGCGGATGACGCGGATGCTACCGCCGCTCGGAGCGACTTGCCAATCTACACCGGCCGACCCGATCTGCGTCGACTTGTCCATCGAGCCCTCTCGCATGGCAACAGCGAAAGAGTGGCAATCGTGACATGCGGTCCAAAGACGCTGAGCCAGAGCCTCCGACGGGAAATCACACCTTGGGTAAAGCGAGGACGAGACGTCTGGTTCCACGACGAGAGCTTCAGTCTGTAGATTTTCCAGTACAGCTGACATGCAAGAATCGATTTAGTACTCTTGCTCCCTCAAAGCAACCCATAGATCTACTTGACCATCAAATACTGCTCCTCTTCCAACAACTTCTTCCCCAATTCTGCCCCACCAACTCCTCGTAATCGGCAACCTCCTTCTCCAACACTTCGCAACAGTTCCTTTTATACTTCTCCCCAAGAGCGAACGATGGCGCATCTCATCCATGAGGCATATTGTCAACCTACCATTCCTCTCGCCCAGTCGTTGTCGTTTCGCCAAAGGCCCGAGTAGCAGAAAGCGGTTTAGGCTTCTTGGTAATTGCATGCATGTCAATGGTCGGGGTGACTGTGCTCTGTAATCGGTAAGATTCGAGTCGGCGGACGCGGCGGCCGGTATAACATGAAGTAGAGAGTGATCGTGTATTGCAATTGGATGTCACTATAGCATGTGGGAATTTGGAGTCTGCGAGTGTTGTGTGAGCACAGCGAGGTCGGGCAGCTCTCTTTTCTTGGGCGTCGATTCCCGCACAAGAGTCAACATACAGCGAGTGGAAGAGCATGGAGCTATCAAGTCAAAGAGTTGAACTTTTGTATGAACGTTTCTCATTTCAGGAGCCTTTGGCCCGCTTGATTAATTATATAAAAAGGGACGCAACAATCTACAACTTGCTGACCTCGAGGACAGCCTTGCCGAAGTTCTTGCCCTCGAACAGGCCGACGAGGCCCTCGCTGGCGTTGTCGATGCCCTCGGTG